>ENA-OQDF01000252-OQDF01000252.1-human-gut-metagenome-genome-assembly--contig:-NODE-252-length-21634-cov-4.727624_pt1 | contig 21634 bp, 28 predicted proteins | sample MGYA00242769_ERZ504597 | MGnify/ENA primary metagenome ERZ504597 (study PRJEB26092, sample SAMD00036305) | human gut metagenome | host: Homo sapiens | study: EMG produced TPA metagenomics assembly of...
CCGTTAATGAGTGCTGAGCCGTTGGGCATGCCGGTCTTCTTGGACACCAGCGCAAAGGGGCGCGGCATGTTGCGTGGCGCGCGGCATAGCTCGCCACGTTGTTGACGCCAAAACTCCAGCAGATCATGTTGGCGAACAGCGTCACCAAAAAGGCCACGCCCACGACCATCGTCAGCGGGTGAGCGCGCCCCACCATGGCGGCAACCGCGTCCACAATGCCCGAATCGAGTGAAAGCTGCTCGGTGGGAACCGCGGCTCCAATACCGATGCCACAGATAATGTAGATCGCCGCGATGGCAACGCCACCGGCGATAACCGCCTTGGGGATATCGCGCGATGGGTTCTTCATCGTGCTGGCAAAGGTCGCGACCACCTCAAAGCCCATAAAGTTGAATAGGATGATTGAAAGATACGTCAGTGAGTTAGTGTCTCCCAGATCGGGGACAAAGTCTTAAACGACATATCGTTGGCAAAGCCGTTATTGCAGGCAAACCAGATGCCGACGTTCCCACCACGGCGGTAATGAGCACCTTGATGACGCGCCGCCATCCATGACCCAATCGGCCTCGGCCACCGGCTGCATTGCCATGACCGTGACGCCCCACACAAAGGCAAGCTCGATGGCAATTCGGACCCCAAGCGAAAATTCGATGCCCCATACCGCATTGATGACACTGGGGAACATGCAGGCGATACTTGCCACCCACAGTGGAAAGTTGACCCAATAGCACCAGGAGCAGCGGGCGCCCCAACGGTCGCCCAAGCCCAGGCGAACCCAATCGTACAGACCGCCCTCGGAATCGAACGCCGTACCGAGCTCGGCCACCACCAGGCCATAGGGAAGCAAAAACGTAATGATGAGGAAGATCCACCAGAAGAACTGCACGTTACCCATGGCAGATGCCGGAGCGGCCGCCTCGATGGTAAAGACAACGCAGATAACCGAGAGGATGACCTCGAACAGGGAGAACTTTTTACCTGCCACGACACGCTCCCCCTACAGCAAAAAGGATGGCATCTGTACCGAAGGCGCAGCCCAAGGTAGGGTTGCAGGCCGCGTCACCGGTGCAGGTGCCATCCCAAAGAGAAGAGAGGATGCAATTGTTGGACCAACGCTCGCGGAACAGGCGCGTGTAGATAACGATACGCTGGTACATAGATACTCCGATCAAAACGGCCGCGATTGCGACCGGAATCTTTTGGCAATTGAAGACGCGTCTGACCTGGGATATTCAAGCGAACAATTGGCCTAACCCGCAATAAATCCCAGATCAGACGCGTACTCAATCAAAGAGGCGGGCACTCCGAAGTGGAGGCAACGGAGTGCCCAAAGAAAAACCCAGCCGACCAAGACATCGAATAAACCGACCATCAATGCCCCGAGATGGTCACGGTGCGATTCATCGACTGTCCGATTGATCGGCTGGGTTTCCGAGGTGCGGCAGATTGCCCTGAAAGAGGAGGCATAGACCTTAAGGGTCATGCCCGACGATTGAAGGCAAGGTGCCGTGCCTCGGGAAGCCAGACAATTACGCGGACGGCTCCTGCTGCGTAATGCAGTGGATGTTGCCGCCGCCGAAGACGACCTGCTCGGACTGGACGCCGACGCACTTGTAGACGCCCTCGCCCCAGACCTCGTCATAGATCTTCTGGAGCGTGTCGACGGCCAGCTGGTCGTTCTCGTCGCCGTACTGCGGGACGATGACGCCGTGGTTGGTGACCAGGTAGTTCATGTAGGACGCGATCAGCGGCTCGTCGGGGACGCGCGGCTCGGCGTTCTCGTCGCGTCGATGGTGTCGCAGGAGGCCTGGTCCATGAACAGCGGGTTCACGGGCATGCAGAGCTTGTAGACCTTCATCTTGCGGCCCTTGGCGTCAACGGCGTGGAGAGGGTCTCGTAGGCAGCGTGGCACTGCTCGTAGAACGGATACTCGGGATCGTCGGTCCAGATGCAGGCCATGACGCCCGGAGCGATGAACGTGGCAACGTCGTCGATATGACCGTTGGTCTCCTCGGGGTCGATGCCCTCCTTGACCCAGATGACCTTCTCGACACCCAGGTAATCCTTGAGGTGCTCGTCCATGTAGGCGCGAAGCTCCTCGCTCCAAGCTCAAACTTCTTGTGGAACTTGGGCCAGATGGACTCGGGATCCTCTTCCTCCTCCAGAACCGCAGAGCAGGTGCGGCCCGGGGAAAGCAGGCACTGGTCGGTCACGACAAGGGTGCCCTCGCCGTCGACGGTGATGGAGCCGCCCTCGAGGATCATGTCGTCGGGACGATAGCGACGGCAGCCGGAGAGCTCAGCCATCTTGAGGGCGATCTGCTCGTCCTTGTCCCACGGAAAGTACAGGCCGTCGACGAGGCCGCCGTAGGCGTTGAAGTGCCAGTGGTTGGCGCGCTTCTCGCCCTTGCCGTTGATGACGTAGGTGGCGGCGGTGTCGCGGAACCAGGCGTCGTCGGTGGTCATCTCGATAACGGTGACGTTCTCGTCGTTCTCGAAGACGGCCTTGCAGTTGGCATAGTCGACCTGGTTGGCGCACATATAGACCGGGGTGAACTCGGAGATGGCGCGGGCGATGGCGGCATACTGCTTCTGAGCCGCTTGGCGCCGTGGGCCCAGGTGTCGGTGCGGTGGGGCCAGCCCATCCACACGCGATCCTGCGGGGCGAACTCGGCGGGCATAAAGAAGCCGTCGGCCTTGGGGGTGGACTCGGACTCGGTGATCGTACGCATAAGATTTCCTCCAAATCGAACGATCGTTTGCCGCGGGCGGATTACCCGCAGCCTAAAACCAAGAGATAGTGGGCGCCCGTCCCCCGGCAAAGGTCGGGGCGCCCGGTGCCGGTTTTCACGGAGCCGCACCGACGAGCGGCAACGTAACCAAGTGCGTGGAGACAAACGCACGAAGGATACGAGAGAGAGGTTGGGGCGGGCGGTGGTTACCGGAGCTATCGCTCGCACCCGCCCCAGGAAATAGTGAGCAAATTGTCGCTTTGGGCACGCCCTCGAAGAGGCTAGAGTGCCTGGAGTCGGGAGCGACAAGCCCGACGAAGCGCACGTTGGTACGCGAGGAGGGTTGGAGCCCCAGAACCGGGTGCTCTAGTTCTCCTCGGCCTCGGCGGCCTCCTCAGCGAGACGCTGAGCTGCCAGCTCGGGAGTGAGGCCCTTGTACTCGGTCTCGCGGCCCTTAGCGCTGACGACGCGGACAACCTCGCCGATGAGCAGAAGCACGATGAAGATAACGATCATCGGGAGCTTGTCGCCAATTTCAGCGGCAGAGAACGGCACCAGCGTTGCAACGATGGCCAGGATCAGCTCGATGCAAGGGATGGCCAGCATGACCTTCATCATGGCACTTAAACGGGAACGTGAAGATGCGCTCGCGGTCGGGGTCGTCTTGCGAAGGTTGAGGAACGCCGGGAACATCGGGATGTAGGTCAGCAGCAGGAAGACGACGGAGGTGCCGAAGAGCATCCAGAAGACGCCGTTGGAGATGGCATCGATGGGAACGAGCTGCAGGCACAGCACCAGGGAGGCAACGACGGCGTTGACCAGGTTGGCACCGTTGGGCATGTCGTCATCAGAGATCATCGAGGCGAAGACCTTGGGCATGTTGCCGTGCTCGGCAGCGTAGCGAGCAACGGAGTTAACGCCGAAGGACCAAGCAGCCATGTTGGCGAACAGGGTGATCAGGAAGGCAATGCAGATGACCTTAAAGATCATGGAGTCGCCCACCATGGTCTGGACTGCATAAATCATGCCGTAGTCGGGGTCGATGGAATCGGCCGGCACAGCAGCGCCGATGCCAAAGCCAGCGAACAGGTAGATCACGGCGATGGACAGGCCACCGACGATGATAGCCTTGGGAATATCGCGAGCGGGATCGGCCATGTCATCGGTCATGGTGCAGATGACCTCGAAGCCCATGAAGTTAAAGATGATGATCGACAGGTAACCGAGAGCGTTGGTGTTGGTGAGCTCGGGCAGGAAGGTGGCAGCGGACATGTCGTTCGCAAAACCGTTCTCCATGCATACCAAATGCCCAAAGCGCCAACGATAACGGCGACGGCGACCTTGATGATGGCGCCACCGTTAAGGACCCACTCGGAGTCGGCCGCCTTGGAGCGGCCCATGAGGTAGACGATCCACACAAAGGCAAGATCGATACCCATCTTGGCGATCAAGTTGAACTCAACGCCAAAGACCATGCCCAAAATGTCGGGGAACATGGTAGCCAGCGAGGCAATCCACAGCGGTAGTTGACCCAGTAGTAATACGAGATGCGGGCGCCCCATTTGTCGCCCAGGCCATCGCGTACCCAGTCGTAAATGCCGCCCTCGCCGTCATAGGTGGTGCCGAGCTCGGCAACAACCATGCCATAAGGAAGCAGGAAGGTCAGGATCAGGAAGATCCACCAGAAGAACTGCTGGTTGCCAATGGCAGCAGCAGGAGCGGCGGCCTCGCAAACGAAGACGACGCAGATGATGGTCGAAATGACCGTCAAAAAGGAAAGCTTTTTCTTTCCGTCGCTCATGATGAGCTCCTTCGCTCAGTCTTGGACAGATCCGAGGCCCAAGGTACTAAGGCAATTGCCTGAGCCTCGGTGAGCGGGCGACAGGAGACGAGCATCCGCCGCCCGCAAACGTGCGTTTAGCAGGCTTAAGGCTTAGAGCTGCTCGAGAGCCTCGAGAGCGGCGTGAAGCTCGGCCTTGGCGGAGTACTCGACACCCTCGTCGTTGAGCGGGGTGCGCTTGCCCAGGGCAGCGAGGAGAGCACGGATGGAGTGCTTGCGGTTCTCGGCCTCGACCCAGCACAGGGAGCGCTCGGGATCGTCCATAACCTCGTCGACGACTTCCTCGTTGCGAGTGGCCGGCAGGCAGTGCATGAACTTGGAGTTGGGGCCGGCGAAGTTCATCATGTCCATGGTGACCTGATACTTGGGGTAGAACACGTCCATGTAGTTCTCGCCCGAGACCTCCTCGTCGTACAGGCCATACCACACGTCGGTGTAGATGAAGTCGGCGCCCTTGATGCACTCGATGTCGTCGGAGATGACGACGGAGCCGCCGGAGACCTTGCAGTTCTCCTCGGCGATGGCCATCATCTGCTTGCCGAACTCGGCGCGCTCCTCAACGGTGCCAACGTGCAGGCCGCCGTCGGGGATCTGGTGGCCCTTGGGTCCAAACTGGACAAACTTCATGCCGACCTTGGAGGCGATGAACATGAGGGAGACGCAGACCTGGGTGCGTCGCCGATGAAGGCCAGGGTGCAGTCCTCGATCTTCTTGCCCTCGGGGAGGTTCTCGAGCATGGTCATGAGGTCGCCCATCTCCTGCGTGGGATGGTTGAACTCGGACATGCCATTGATGACGGGCACAGCGGAGCCCTCGGCGAGGCCGACGACGTCCTTGTGACGGTCAACGCGAGCCATCATGATGTCGAGCAGCGAGCCCATAACGCGAGCGGTGTCGCCCAGGGACTCGTGACCGCCGAGCTGGATGGTGCCAGGGCCATAGAACTGAGCATGGCCGCCGAGGTCGGTCATAGCGGTCTCGAAGGAAAGACGGGTGCGGGTGGAAACCTGCTGGAAGATCATGCCAAGGCTCTGGTTGCGGAGCAGGTGCGGATAATAACCGTCAACCTTGATGGCCTTCTTCATTGCCAGGCCAAGATCCTCGATAGCCAGGATCTGCTCTTTGGTGAAGTCGTTGGTGTCGATGAAATCCTTAGGCAGCGCCATGTCGATTCCTTTCCGCCGGTCGTGCCGACTATTGCTATGAGGCGCTCGAACATCACGCCTCGTGTTGACAAGACCATCATTCACCCGTATGCAATTTTTACCTAGTTTATTCGGGATTAAAGACCGTTCACGGAGTTACACCCCCTCTAAACCAATATAAACCCGCAGGTAGTCAGCTTGCAGGGGGTTTACTATCTAGAACCGCGAACGGTATACGGCTATGCTGTATCTCGGCGCCTAATCCGCAATGGAACGAAGGGTTGAGACGTCTATATCCCACAAGGTATACAGGCTCGGCCATAGATGAAATGAGATGGGACGGTGGCAGATGAACACCCTGATGTTCTTCTATACCCTAGCGATACTCGTGATCTGTATTGTGACGGCAGTGCTTTCGCTTGCCGCCTATGCCTCGTCTCGTCGACGCTTCTTTATCTATGGCAGCGGCGTTTTTATTTGCTATGCCATCGAGATGACCGAGATCTTCTTTTTTGAATACACGTTGCAAAACCAGAGTTTTCCAGCCAGCGACTATTACTCAATTACCATGCCTGTGTTGCGGACCTTGTGGCGACCGCTTCACAAGCTTTATCTGGCTCATTGCCATGGACTTGCTCGACAAACATTCAAAAAGCAGTTTGTTATTCCCGTCGCAACGTTCTTCCTGAGCGAGCTGCTGGTCATTGTCGCTGTCCCCTACGGCCCCATGCATCAATGGCTCTACTACACGATGCGTCAGGTATTCCTTGTATTTGTGGGACTGTATATCTTTTGGACGGCGCATAAAAGCACGCAGGTCGAGCTTAAGGCGCGCGTCAACAATCAACGAAAGCACCTCATTATCGGCGCCATTCTGGTCGGGTGCATCGTTGCCGAGGATTTCTACAACATCCTTGTTGTTCCCATGAGCCTGGCACCCTCTTGGCTGCAGCTGTACCTGTCCGAGCGCAACTTTAGCGAGAACATCTTTGCGTGCTACTTTGCGATTCTGCTGATCATCTATGCCTATCACGTGCTTTCGATTCGCATGCAGGAGGCGCCCGAGGAAAAGAACGTCAGCGATCTTGATCGACACATCGAAGAGCAGATGCCCTTCTATCGCAACGCCTACAAGCTCTCCAACCGCGAAACCGAAGTCATGCGTCTGGTTGTGTTGGGCAAATCGAACCAAGAGATCGCTGACGAGCTCTTCCTTGCCGTGGGCACCGTCAAGACCCATATCCACAACATCCTGGTCAAAACTGAGCAGCAAAACCGCACGACGCTCATCCTCCACTTTTGGAAACGATAACCTACCAAAAAGGGACAGGTTTATTTTGGCAGGTTTTATCTGGCAAATGCCAAAACCGCCGCGAGGGAGCTACTTTCCCTCGCGGCGGTTTTCTAGCAGTAAAACCAAGTGAGTAGGCTTTTGGCGGGATGCCGAGCACGCCCCAAAACACCACCGCCCTGACCTGCGGTTTTATTGAGCGTTTGGCGCGGTGTGCTCGACAAGTCCAAAAAAGTCTACTCACTTGCATCTGAGAGGCATCCGATAGACAAAAAACCGCCGCGAAAAGGTCCGGACCCCGTTCGCGGCGGCTGTTCGCGTTGGTTTTGCGACGGTTTTGCCCGCTTGTTACTCGCTGTAGCGGGTGGCGATGGCAGCTTGTACCATGCCGGCGCTCATGAGGTACGTCACCAGGAAGTAGCCACCATAGGCTGCCAGGAAGATCGCACAGGTGAGGCCCACGGTGCCGCCGATGCTCATATTTCCGAATATGCTCACCAGCTCGATGATCACCTTAAGTGCCACAAAGGAGTGCGCTAGGCCCACTGCCAGCGGGAACAGGAAGAATACCGCTTGCTGCGCCATCACCGAATGGCGAATCTGGCGGTCGTCGCAGCCGATCTGTGCCAGCACACGATAGCTGCGGCTGCCATCGGCCACGTTGGAGAGTTGCTGGATCGACAGAATCGCCGCGCATGCAACGACCAATACAAAGCCGATGTAGATGGCTAGGTAGCTAATAAGACCGTTCATTTGCGCTGCTTGCGTGTACATCTCGGAGCGTGTGATGAAGGTTCCCCACGACCCCGGCTTCTTGCCGTCAACGAGCAGATCGTCGAGCAGAGTGTATTTAATGCTCTCGTCTGCCTCGGTCGTATCCATCCCCTGTTTGTAGTTAACGAGCAGGCTACTGGAATACGGCTGCAGATTAAGTTGGGACAACAGCTCGTCGGCAACGACGACGGTACCCGGATTACTGCCCATCGCCGAGTTGGCGATGGCCGCCGTATCTTCGTCCGACTTATCGGTTGCGGGCTTGAGCGTATGCCGCCCAAGGTAAGGGCATGGCCACCAGCCATATACTTGGTGTACAGGTCGACCAGCTCGCCGCCCATATCACACGTGAGCAGATACTGGTCGTGACCGATGTGCACCGGCTCCTCACCCATCATCTGACGCAGTTTGTTGTACTGGCTCGCCGGCGTCACAAACAGACCCATCGTATCGGCATTGCTACCCCCGAACGCCTTGGGAAGCTTTTCGCCCATGATCTTGCACATCTCACTTGGGGTCACCGAAGGATTCGAGCTGCCAAACGGGTAACTCAGATACGAATCGATCTGCACATGCTCACCGGCAACATCGGCGATATCGACCTTCTTGCCGGTCTCGTCGTTGTTGTCCGCCGAACTGTCCCTGCCGTGCCATGCGGGGTACAAATCGACCGTTGTATCGGCCGGCACCATGCGATCGGCTTCATCAGACGGATTGACGTACTCTTTGTAGTAGTGAGCGTATCGGGCGTGTAATAGACATACGTCTGTGACACGTCAACAGGGTTATAGCGCTCCAGGTTTTCGTTCATCACATTGGCAATCGACATACCGCACGTCACCGAGGTGATGGCCAAAAACAGGAGCATCGCGATGACGCCCATCGAAAAGCACACCGTGTTGACCTTGGCCGCAAGCTGGCGCACGGTAAACATGTTGAGGCCGCGCCAATACACGCCGCGCAGGCTCTGCAGCAGCTTGATGAGCATGCCCGAGAGTCCCCAGAACAGGGCAAAGGTGCCCACGGTAACCATAGCGGTCGTAATGCCAAACTGGTTCATGGCCTCTTGCAGCTTGCTGTCCGTCGCGGTTAGCGGGAACCCATCACGTAGCAGACGGTAATAGGCCACACCCACAAGCACCACGCCCACGGCAAAGATGGCAATCGCAATCCAGGGGTTGCGCGTCTTGATGCTCTCGTTGCGACGCTCGGCACCCATAAGCTCGATGAGTTTGGTACGACGCACGGCGCGAAGGTTCAGCAGTAGCGTAAGCACAAACATTACGAGCATGCAGGCAAGGGTCAGATTGAACGCATGCACCGAGAAAAAGAAGTGGAAATTGGCGATCTGTGTCTTAAAAAGCGAGGCCGTAAAGAACGTCATGAGCTGGGAGAGTCCCACACCCAGCACAATGCCGGCGACAAAGGCCACGACCGAGACAATCACCGTCTCGAGCGCCATGATCGTGGCGACGCGTCCGCGCCCCATGCCGAGCACCTGATACAGGCCAAACTCCTTCTTGCGGCGTTTCATGATGAAGTTATTGGCATACACCATCAAAAAGGCCATGACACCGGCCAAAAAGTACGTCAGGTCGCCGAGCATGCTGCCCATAACCTGCGCCAAGCCCTCTTCATCGATTCCGGCAATGTCGACCTGCATCGAGACGGTATTGAAGGCATAGAAGACCGTGACGCCCAGGGTGAGCGTCAAAAGGTAGACGAGGTAGTCGCGGCCGGCGCGGCGGACGTTACCCCAAGCGAGTTTACAGAGCATCGGAGCCCTCACCGCCCATCATGGCAACGACCTCCATAATGCGGTCGAAGAACTCTCGGCGATCGGTGTCGCCGCGGCGCAGCTCGGTGAAGATCTTGCCGTCGCGAATAAACAGCACACGGCTCGTGTAGCTGGCGGCAAAGCTGTCGTGCGTGACCATGAGCACGGTGGCGCGTAGACGGCGGTTAAGAGCCTCCAGGCTCTCGAGCAGCAAACGGGCGCTCTTGGAATCGAGGGCGCCGGTGGGCTCGTCGGCCATAATCATAGTGGGGTCGGTGACGAGCGCGCGAGCCGCGGCAACGCGCTGCTGCTGACCGCCGGACATCTGGTAGGGATACTTGTCGAGCACCTGACTGATGGACAGACGCGCGGCCACGTCCTGCACGCGGGTCGAGATTTCGGCCGAATTCACACGGGCGATGGTGAGCGGCAGGGCTATGTTCTCGCGTGCCGTGAGCGTATCGAGCAGGTTGGAATCCTGGAAGATAAAGCCGAGCTCCTCGCGGCGAAACTGCGAAAGCTTGGCCTGCTTCATGCGCGTCACGTCCTGGCCGTTGATGCGGATCGTGCCACTTGTGGCGCTATCGATGGTCGAGACGCAGTTGAGCAACGTCGACTTGCCCGAGCCCGAGGCGCCCATGATGCCAACGAATTCGCCGCGGTTGACGGTAAAGCTGACGTCGTTGAGCGCGCGGGTCACGTTGCCCAGCGCTCCATATACCTTTTCGAGATGCGCGACCTCCAGTACCGGGGTCGCCATGTGCGTGGTTTGCATACCGAGTCCTTTCTTGCGATTAGTCTACGGCATCTATAGTCGCAAGAAGACGAGTCGGCTACCATCGATATGGCTTACGCTTGCCTTACCGTTGTGTAAGGTACGGGTAGCTAGCCTGTCACTTGTTGATGTTGAGAGAGGACTCCTGTTGAAAACTGTTCATGTTGCCGCTGGATCATTCGCAAGGAAGGATCGACGAGCTGCTTGCCGTGCAGCGCGGCTACGGCGACATGCAGGGACTTTGGGAATTCCCAGGCGGCAAGCTCATGCGCGGCGAGACGCCCGAAGACGCCGTGCGCCGCGAGCTCATGGAAGAGCTGCAGGTGAAGGTCACCAACCTGCGTGACTTCTACACCGTTGAGTACGACTACCCCGATTTCCATCTCTCCATGGAGTGCTACTACTGCTCGCTCGCCGATGAATCCGATGAGCCCCAGAAGCACGACCGCCAGCTCGATATCCGCTGGATTCCGCGCACCTCGCTTGCCACGGTGGAATGGATGCCCGCCGACAAAGGCTTATCGATGCTCTGATTGAGTTGAAGGAAGACCGCTTGAGGCCAATGGCGCTGCCAACGACGCCGAGGCCGCCACGACCGAACACCCCGCCGCCAAACCAAAGCGCGCACCTAAGCGCCGTAGCAAAAAACGCCCCAAGCCAGGTCTGCTCGACGGCATCGATACCTCGGACCTTTCCGCCGACGAGCGTGACTGGTGCGCCGTCGCGCCGCCATCAAAAAGTCCATGAAGGGCAACAAGCGCGCCAACACCAAGCCCGAGCTGCTCGTTCGCCAGCGCCTGCGCGCCGCGGGCCTTACGGGCTATCGCTTGGAATGGAAGGTTCCCGGCAAGCCCGACATCGCCTTCCCCGGCCGCAAGATCGCCATCTTTGTCAATGGTTGCTTTTGGCATCGCTGCCCTAAGTGCAATCCGAGCCAGCCAAAGCGCAATGTTGAGTTTTGGGAGGCAAAGTTCCGTCGCAACGTCGAGCGCGACCGCGCTGCCGTGGCTGCACTCACTCAAATGGCTGGACGCCCATAACCATCTGGGAATGCGAGCTCAAAAAAGACCGCATCGACGCCACGATGGAAAGGGTCATCGAGCAGGTGCGCGCCGCAGAGTCGCAGCGCTAACAGCGAGCATTCACACGCTCCGCACGTCCGCGCCACATCCACGTCACAAACCTTAGAAAGCCCTTAAGCTCAAAACCTTTCAAGAGTGTTACTCGATACCTCTGACCTGCAGTTTCATCGTAACACCAAACCAGGTTAAGCCTTTCTTTAGCGCTTCTTTGCGGCAGCCGCGTCATAATACAGCCAACGCACGGGACCTAGCAGCACACCCCGTGCGCAACCTTTTGGTGGACATCGAGGAGGCCGCATAAGCATGCATTCTTCCAATGACGCAGCACAGCAGCCATCCCTAACACATGCAAACCTTTTCTCCTTCCCCCCGACACAGAGAAACGGCCTCCTCGACTCCCCAACCTCACAGCAAAAGCGCTCAGCCGATCAGAGCCTCAACCTGCGAGCATCCTTCGAAAAGCTCCAAGCATCCCTAGACAAGGCGTTCCCCGAACAGGCAAGAGCAATCTAAGCCCATCGCGCTTTATACTGATGTCATGCGAAACATGGATCACATAGAATTGCACCGCGGAGGACGCGAGGAAGCGTTTCCCGAGACCGCCGAAGACTGGCCCTATATTGCCGAACGCGCAGAATTCGCTCGCTATCCGGGCAATTCCGTCCCCTGGCACTGGCATTCCGAAGTTGAGCTTTTCTACATGGAGCAGGGAGCGATTGACTATCGAACGCACGCGGCTCATGAGCACGTACGCTTTGAGGAAGGGTCCGCCGGCTTTATCAACGGCGCGTTTTGCACAGCACGCTGCAATCACCCAATTCGGCGCCAGCATTCAAATGCTGCATATCTTTCAGCCGTCGATGCTCGGCGATCCCGCGGGACGTCTCCAAAAGCGCTACATCAACCCATTGCTTCAATGTCGAGGCGTCGATGTGCTCAAATGGTCGCCCACCAATCCCGACGATATGCCTTTATCGATTTGCTGAAGAGCTCCTTTAGCCACGACCTTCAACAGCCGCAGAACGAGATGGCGCTTCGAAATAGTTTGTCAGAGCTCTGGATTCAGATTAACGCCAAGACCGAACCGCTCTTTTCTTCCGACGGCGCCTCTTGGATGACCAGCCGCGACGTACAGTTCAAGGCAATCCTGGACTTTATCCGCGCAAACTATGCAGCCGCTATAGATGTGCCCCAGATGGCATCTGCAGCCGGCGTAAGCGAAAGAGAGTGTTACCGCATTATCGAAACTTGTGCAGGAACGACCCCGGCGGCATATCTACGCGCATACCGCATAAACCGTGCTTGCGAACTTTTGGCACACACCACGCGAACGGTACAGACAGTCGCGCGCCAATGCGGATTTATAACAGCAAGCCATCTTGGCCAGGTATTTAAAGAACAAATGGGGTGCACTCCTTCGAGCTATCGAGCAGCGAGGCAGAATCTCGATAGCACCAGACAGAAATCCCGCTAGCCCTTCTTCTGTCACTGCATCAAACTTGCAGGCAAACAACAGAGAGGAGCAATCATATGAAGCACTTTGACCATATCGTATTTGACGTTGATGGGACATTGGCAGATACAGAAGAAAGCGTTCTGTCATCGCTTGTCCAGATTGTCCAAGAAGAGACCAGCAAAAACGCTTCCCCGACACGAGCTTGACTTTGCCCTCGGCATACCCGGCAAGGATGCCCTTGAGAAACTTGGGATCTACTCGCAGGCAACGTTGGATCGCTGGTGCCAAGTTGCCGCCAGCTTTAAAAGCACCATCAGCGTGTTTCCAGGTTTGCTTGAAGTCATCGCAACACTCGCCGATAGCGGCTGCAAACTTGGCATCGTCTCCTCACGTGCGCGCGACGAATACGCAAAAGAAATTGCACCCCTTGGTTTCGATAAGTATTTTGAGCACATCATCCTTGTCGAAGACACAACCGAACATAAACCCGCACCCGCACCCATGCTCGAATATCTCCGACGTGCGGCGCGGAATCCTGGCAACGTCGTCTACGTTGGCGACACCGTCTACGACGAACAATGCGCAACTTCAGCAGGGGTCAGTTTTGCCCGAGCAGCATGGGGATCACACCAAGATATCCCAAACGCCACCTACAACCTCAAAACCCCCAACGACCTACTAACCCTAACAACCAAATAACCCACGCGTCCCACCCTTTCAGCCCCAACACCACAAGGGCGATTGAGCAGGACGGTTTGGGCGGGTCCCCGTACTTAGTTTCCAAAATCATTCCGCAGCGCGAAGGCTTCTTATTATTTTCAGACCTAACGCCACAAGGGCGACGACCTCGAGTAGGTCAACCTGGGAGGGACGAGGGCTTAGTTCTCCAATCTTTCCGCAGGGGGCAAAAAGCCTCGCCGCACGAAGTGCGCAGCGAGGCTTTTTGCATGCCCGAGGACGATTGGGGAACTAAGCCCTCATCTCCCCGGGATCTATTTTGAGTCGGAGTACCCTTGCTGTTACTCTGCTTTGCCCACAGAGTTGAGGTTGGTCATACGGATCTTAACCAGTTCGGTGATCTCACGCATGCCCTCCTTGGCCGGCTTCTTGGGATCGAAGCAGGCGGGGTTCTCGGCCATGTAGGCCATGAAGCCCTTGGTGTAGGCCTGACGCAGCTCGGTGGCGTAGTTGACCTTGCAGATACCGTTCTTCACAGCCTCGGCAACCTGCTCATCGGGCACACCAGAGGTGCCGTGCAGAACCAGCGGTACGTCGACGGCGTCGCGGATGGCCTTGACCACGGACTGCTCGATGTGAGGATCGCTCGTATACACGCCGTGGCTGGTGCCAACGCCAATGGCCAGCGAGGTGCATCCAGTGCGCTCGACGAACTCCTTGGCCTCGGCCGGATCGGTGTAGGGGCTCTCGCCCTCAACCGCGGGACCGTCGTCCTCCTTGCCGCCAACCTTACCGAGCTCAGCCTCGACGGGCACGCCCATGGCGCGGCCAGCATCGGCGACGGACTTGGTCAGAGCGATGTTGTCCTCGAAAGACTCGTGCGAACCGTCGATCATAACGGAGGTGTAGCCCGTGCGGAAAGCCTGCATGCAGCGGTCATAGCCATCGCCGTGATCGAGGTGCAGGGCGACGGGCACGGAAGCGCGCTCGGCAGCGGCCTTGACCATGCCGTAGAAGTAATCCAGGCCAGCGGTCTTGATGGTGCCCGGGGTGGTCTGCATGATGACGGGGGACTTGGTCTCCTCGGCAGCAGCCAGAACGGCCATAACGAACTCGAGGTTCTCGACGTTGAACGCGCCAACGGCGTAGTGGCCGGCCTGGGCGTCCTTGAGCATCTTTTCGGTGGTAACAAGTGCCATGAGCGTTTGCTCCTCTCCATCGCCCGCATCTGGACATCGGGCGTACGTGTCCGCAAGGCGTTTTACCTTGCGTTTTGCTGCGTTCATTGTATGAAATTCAGCGGGTATGCATGTGCGAGATATTGTCATCGCGCGAGGTCCAACCTTCATTTTTGAAAAGCAAACGGAAGGGGTCGAACCCGAGCGTGCGTGTTCGAAATTGAGTTTTGAGCCTTGATCATCTTTCTTTTATAGAAAAGTAAGTAATCGAAAGGTGTTTTCTTACTCAAAAAGAAAATGAACGAAAATAGACTCAACACAATTCCTACAAATTTAGCCGAGAATGGAGCAGATATGGCCCACGCAACAACCCGAGCTTTCGCCGACGAGCGTCGTTCCGCCATCATGGAGATGCTCGAACATAACGCCTCTGTGCAGGTGGCAGAAATCGCCCAGACCTTTGGCGTATCCTCCGTCACCGCCCGCGCCGACCTGGACGCGCTAGCCGAGTCCGGCAAGTTGCGCCGCACGCACGGCGGCGCCGTGTCGCTCCAGAAGCGACTGACCGTATCCACCCAGGATCGCCGTATCAACGTCAATGTCGCCGCCAAGCAGGCCATCGCGCAAAGCGCCATCGAACTCGTCAGCGACGGTGACACCCTGCTCGTCGACTCGGGCACCACCGCGCTCGAATTTGTCCGCCTGCTCGACCAGCGCGACGGCATCACCGTCATCACGGCCGACATCACCATCGCCGATTATATCGACGAGAGCATGCCCTCGGTCGATGTCGTCATGCTGGGCGGAGCACTGCGCAAAGGTCATCGTTATTTGTACGGTCCGCTCACCATGCAGGCGCTCCAAATAATCCATGCCGATCTGGCCGTCATGTGCCCCGGCGCTTTTGTCCCCCGTTGCGGCTTTACGACCGACTTTCCCCAGATGGCCGAGACCAAAACGGCCATGATCGCCGCAGCCCATCAAAGCGTCGCCCTCATGGACGCCAGCAAGGTTTACGGACGCGGCATGTACCGTTTTGCTGAGCTTGCCGACGTCGGCACCATCGTGATGGACCGTGACCCCGATCATGCCGTCGCCACCTCAATCGCCGAGATCGTCGACAACGCCCGCCCAAATCTCGTCATCGCCGGCGCTTAAACAAAAACCACCACAAAGGTGCCTGTCCCCTTTGTGGTGGTTTGAGCGTTAAAAGTGAGCGTATCGCTACTTGGAGAGCTCGTCAGCGAGGGCCTCGATCTGAGCGCGCGAGGCGTCGTTGAGCGAACCCAGGACAGTCACCTTGTTCTCCGTCAGGGTGATGTCCTTCATGCCCTCGAGCTCCTTGGTCATAACCTTAGCGGCGGCAGGTGCCCAAGAGCCGGCCTCAACGAGCGCCACGGTACGGTTCTGGTAGGCATGCTCGGCGAGCGTATGGATAAAGGTGCTCATAAACGGGAAGATCTCGCCCTGATAGGTGATGGAAGCGAGCACCAGACGGTCATAGCGGAACGCGTCCTCAACGGCCTCGGCCATGTCGTCGCGAGCCAGGTCAAAGACGGAGACCTTCTGGCCGCGAGCCTCGAGCGCTGCGGCGAGCTCCTCGACGGCGGCTTCAGGTGGCCATAGACGCTCGCGTAGGCAATGGTGATGCCCTCGTCCTCGGGCTGATAGCTCGACCAGATGTTGTAGGTGTCGAGGTAGTAGCCAGGTTCTCGGTCAGCACGGGGCCGTGGAGCGGCAGATGATCTGGATGTCCAGGTCGGCGGCCTTCTTGAGCACGGCCTGCACGAACTTGCCGAACTTGCCGACGATGCCAAAGTAGTAGCGGCGCGCCTCGCAGGCCCACCCTTCCGGATCCTCGATGTCATTGGCACCAAACTTGCCAAAGCCGTCGGCACTAAAGAGCACCTTGTCGGTGGCCTCGTAAGAGAACAGCACCTCGGGCCAGTGAACGTTGGGGGCGCCGACAAACGTCAGGCTGTGGCCGCCCAGGTCGAGCACGTCGCCCTCTTTGACGACCATCTTGCGCTCGGGATAATCGGTGCCAAAGTAGTTGACCATCATGCGGAAGGCGCCCATGCTGGCCACAATCTGTGCCTGGGGATAGCGCTCCATAAAGGCGGCGATGCCGGCGGAGTGATCGGGCTCCATGTGATGGATGACCAGGTAGTCGGGCGTGCGGCCGTCGAGCACGGCCTCGAGGTTGCCGAGCCACTCGTCGACAAAACCGCCATCGACCGAATCGGCGACAGCGATCTTCTCGCCCAAGATAACGTAGCTGTTGTATGCCATACCGTTCTCGGACACATCGTACTGGCCCTCGAACAGGTCAATGTCGTGATCGTCAACGCCAATGTAGCGGATATCCTTGGTGATCTCCATCAGGCAAAGCTCCTAGATAGACAAATGAACCCGTCTATCATAGCACTCGCCCGCATCCCAACAGCTATCTGCCGGCATCCTTACCGATTGTTATTGAAATGCGATAAATCGCCGTTTACCAGCACAAACTATGAGCGCGGTATCGCCGTGCTATGTCGAATGATGAGCTGGCCGGGAATACGAATGGCAACGGTTTTGCCCACCGTACCCGCCTCGGGAACCGCATGCTCAAACACCTCGCGTCCGCGCTGATGCAGATCGAATCGCACGGTCGTGAGCTCGTTGTGCGCGACAAAGTCGTCGAGCGAATCGTCGACGCCCACCACGCTCACGTCCTCGGGCACGCGCAAACCGCTATCACGCAGCGCGGCAATCGCGCCATTTGCCATCTGATCGTTTGCCGCATAGATCGCCGTCATGGTGCGGTCGTGCTCGGCCAGGTACCTGCCGGCTTCGTAACCGCTGTTGGCAGACCAGTCGCCTTCGAGCGGCTCTGCCGGCTCGATGTGTTTACGCTCGAGTGCATCTTGCCAACCGGCGCGACGAAATTGCTCGTCGACTGAGAACGACGGGCCGCCAATATAGCGAATCTGCTCGTGCCCCAGCTCAAACAGGTGATCCATAAGCAATAGCGAGCAGCCGTAATGATCAGAGTCAACTGTGGTCACGCGCGGATGCGCGTACATGGTAACGATGACCGTGCCAATGCCCGGCAGTGGATCAAACGTCTCAAAATCGGGCGCCATGCGACTCATGCCGATAATGATGCCGTCCACGGGCAGCGCGGCCATACGACGCGTGGCCTCGGCAAGCGAAAACTCCTCGGTCTTGGACATCTCGACCAGCGTAATGGCGCAATTATGCTCGCGAGCAGCGCTGGCGATGCCGTCGATCATCGTCAGGTTGCCGAACTTGGTGACATCGTTGACGCACAGGCCGACCGAATGGTAACGGCCGTCGCGCAGCGAGCGACCGGCATAGCTCGGACGAAAGCCAAGCTCTTGCATCGCGGCCTGCACGCGCTGGCGCGTCTGCTCGTTGACGTTAGGCAAGCCGTTGGCAACGCGCGAAACCGTCTGCTGCGAAACGCCAGCAGCGCGAGCGACGTCGGCCATGGAGACCGGACGCGTACCTGTATCGTTGGACGGGCGCCTTGCCACAGGATCACCTTCACCCTTGCGAGATCTGAATAGCGTGAATGCCTGCCCGGGCAGAAATACGCCCCGCGCCGAGGCCCGCTATCGTCGGACGCATGTTAACGTACTCTACTTTTTCTATCTGCATCTTTTCTGCTTTATAAGTCCATACGGCAGTACCGTTCACGGCTGTATTTCTACCGATTACCAGATTCTCAAAAAGTGACAAGCGATGTGTTATGAGTACGTTAACATAGCCCGTAACGTGCGGTATCGTGAACACCTGGTTCATGCCGCTTCAAGTTGTTAACGTACTCATAACGACGCAAAACTCACCCGTGCGCGCCAAGGAAAGGACTCCCATGACCACCCCCGACGAAAAGACATTCGCCACGCTCACCAAGCTGTTTGAGGAGGAGTTTGGCCCCATCGGCGATCGCCAGGTGCTCTATGTGCACGCGCCCGGCCGTTCCGAGATCAGCGGCAACCACACCGACCACGAGGGTGGCCACGTTATCGCCGGCTCGCTCGATGTCGCCGTCGATGGCATCGCGTGGCAACCGATTCCAACAAGGTCCGCGTTGCCGACGAGGGCTATCCCACGTTTGAGATTGCGCTCGACACGCTAGACGTTCAGGAGTCCGAGAAGGGCACGTCCGCGAGCCTCGTCCGCGGCATGGCCCACGAAATCGCTGCTCTGGGTGTTGAGCCCCAGGGCTTCGACTTCGCCTTCACCTGCTCCGTTCCCTCGGGCGGCGGCCTTTCCAGCTCCGCTGCCGTCGAGGCCGCATACGGTCGTGCCATGGAAACCCTCTGGGGCGCGCCCGCCATTGAGCCCGTCGCGCTTGCGCAGATGAGCCAGCGCACCGAGAACAACTACTACGGCAAGCCCTGCGGTCTGATGGACCAGGCCGCTGTGTGCCTGGGCGGCCTCGCCTACATGGACTTTGAGGATCAGGCTCAGCCTAAGACCCAGAAGCTCGAGCTCAACTTTGAGGATCACGGCTATGCGCTCGTGCTCGTTAAGGTTGGCGCCGACCATGTGGCGGCTACCGACGACTACGCCGCCGTTCCGCGCGAGATGCAGGACGTCGCCGCCGAGTTTGGCAAGGCACGCCTGTGCGAGGTCGACGTTGCCGACTTGACGCCAAGCTCCCCGAGCTGCGCGCCAAGCTGGGCGACCGTGCCTGCCTGCGCGCCGTTCACTACTGGTACGAAAACGGCCTGGTCGACAAGCGCTGGGCAGCCCTGAACGCCGGCGACATCGACCAGTTCCTGGTCCTGACGCGCGAGTCCGGCGCCAGCTCTGCCATGTACCTGCAGAATGTCGTTGCCAAGCTGGGCTCCGAGCAGCCTTCCATGTATGCCCTGGCGCTGGCCGAGCACGTGCTCGACGGCCGCGGCGCCGTTCGTATCCACGGTGGCGGCTTTGGTGGCACCATCCAGGCCTTCGTGCCGCTCGACCTGGTCGACACCTTCATCGCCAAGATGAACGGCTGGCTGGGCGAAGGCTCTGCCCGTCACTACGCCATCTCTGACAAGGGGGCTTACGCGGCATGGCTGTAATGACTGACGTGCGCGAGGCCGCGCAGAACCTGATCGAGTACGCTATCCACCGATCGATGATCGGCCAGGACGATCGCATCTGGGCATACAACACCATTTTGGAGTGCATCGGCGCCACGGGCCCCGCACTCGATATGGCCTGGGCGCTCCAGGTTGAGAAACTCTCGCTCTTGCACCCCGATACCTTGCCCGACTTTGACCTTGAAGGCACGCTTGCCGCGCTTTCCGAGACCGCCGTTGCCAACGCGCCGCCGAGGACACGGCGTCGGCCGCGACCGCATCGCCATGCGCATCATGGCGCGCTCATGCCGAGGCCTTCGGTTGTAAACGAGGAATTCAACGGCCGCATGGGCGTCAACGAGCCCCGCGCCGCGACCGACTGGTTCTACGGCCTGTGCTGTGACACCGGTTACGTGCGCCGCGCCGCCATCGCGCGCAACATTAAATGGAGCACTTCCACCAACTGGGGTGACCTGGAGATCACCATCAACCTGTCCAAGCCCGAGAAGGACCCGCGCGATATCGCCGCGGCAGGTGTAGCCAAGAACACGGGCGAGAAGTATCCCGCCTGCCAGCTCTGCATCGAAAACGAGGGCTATCCCGGACGCTCCGCCGCAGCCGACGGCGGCGCTCACCCCGCCCGCCAGAATCTGCGCGTTATCCCCATCCAGCTCGACGGCGAGCGCTGGGGTTTCCAGTACAGCCCGTACGCGTACTTAACGAGCACTGCATCACGATGAGCTCCGAGCATCGTCCGATGCACGTCGACCGCAAGGGGCTGACCTGCCTGCTCGACTTTGTCGACCTGTTCCCGCACTACTTTATTGGCTCCAACGCGACCTGCCTATCGTGGGCGGCTCGATCTTGTCGCACGACCACTTCCAGGGCGGCGCGCACGAGTTCCCCATGATGCATGCCACCGAAGTCTCGCAGTTTAGCGTGCCCGGCTTTGACCAGGTCGGCGGTACCGTGTTGCAGTGGCCGCTTTCGGTGCTGCGACTGCGCTCGCATGACCGCGCTCAGCTGCTCGACGCTGCGAGAAGATTATCCTCGCCTGGCGCGAGTGGACCGATGAGTCGGTTGGCGTTATCGCACACACGACCGACGGCGTAGCGCACAACACCGTGACGCCCGTCATCCGCCGCGTCGACTCCCGCGGCAATGCCGGCGGCGAGATTTACGAGGCCTACCTGGCGCTTCGCTGCAATATCACGACCGACGAGCATCCGCTGGGCGTTTTCCACCCGCATGCCGAGTATCACCACATTAAGAAGGAGAACATCGGCCTGATCGAGGTCATGGGCCTGGCTATTTTGCCGCCGCGCTTGGTTCCTGAGCTCGGTGCTGTCCGCGAGCACCTGCTGGCGGCCAAAGCCGATGTCAGCTACGACCTTGCCGGCGCGCTCGAGGGCGATGATCTTTGCCGCAGCCATGCCGCGTGGGCCGAGGATGTCTATGCCCGCCGTGCCGACGAGCTTACGGCGGATAACGCCATCGATATCCTGCACGAGGAGGTCGGCGTGGTGTTCGGCCACGTGCTCGACAACGCCGGCGTCTTTAAGTGGGACGAAGCCGGCCGCGCCGCCCAGCAGCGCTTTATCGACTCGCTGTAATGATCCCTTGGGGACGGAGGAAAACGGATCATTTCGTCTTCAAGACAACGGCGCCCGCCGGCAACATCGCCGGCGGGCGCCGTTTTTGAGTGTAGTCATTGGGGATGTTCTTAAACGACTGGTCATTAAAGAACGTCCCCGACGACTAATGACTCGAGCGTGGAAAATCTCCCACTTTGAGCTCGTATGGGCACCAAAAGCGGGAGATTA
>ENA-OQDF01000253-OQDF01000253.1-human-gut-metagenome-genome-assembly--contig:-NODE-253-length-21598-cov-1.797261_pt1 | contig 21598 bp, 27 predicted proteins | sample MGYA00242769_ERZ504597 | MGnify/ENA primary metagenome ERZ504597 (study PRJEB26092, sample SAMD00036305) | human gut metagenome | host: Homo sapiens | study: EMG produced TPA metagenomics assembly of...
ATGTTTCCGGGGGTATTTCGAGAAAAGCTCATTTCATCCAAAGCGTCCGTTCGCGATCGAGACCTGCGGCAGTTATTGAAGAATGACTATCCGGAATATCCCTATTTATGCTCCGTCCTTCGTGAGCTTACCGGGTTGAAACAATTCACGGATGATATCCAGAAACATATGCTGGAAGTAAAGGTCATGAGCTTCGCCTATAAAAAAAGGAATCCCGAACGACCCTAGCGGGAACGGAGTGGATTCGTATTCGATTGCCGTGCGATAAATAACCCCGGTAAATACGAGCGTTACAACCATTTCACCGGTTTGGATGAGCCAGTGATCCAGTTCTTGGAGGATGACGGGGAGATCACGAATTTCCTCGAGCATGTCTACCATATCGTAGACGCCTCGGTAAAACGATATATGGATCGTGGATTCACCAATTTGATGATTTGTTTCGGATGTACGGGAGGACAGCACCGTTCGGTCTATTCCGCACAACATCTGGCGGAACATCTTAACACCAAGTTCGGAGTAAAAGTACATTTAGTACATAGAGAACAAAATATAGAACAACTCTTTAACCCTACATTATGAAAGCTATGATTTTCGCGGCCGGTACTGGTTCCAGACTGAAGCCGTTAACCGATCACACGCCAAAAGCGCTTATACCTATCGGGGGCAAACCGATGCTAGAACACGTCATACTGAAACTGAAATCCTCCGGTTTCGACCAGATCGTGATCAATATCCACCATTTAGGCAACCAGATCGTGGATTTTCTGGAGGCGAACAACAACTTCGGTGTCCGGATCGAAATCTCGGACGAGAGCGATTATCTGCTGGATACGGGAGGAGGAATCAAGAAGGCCACTTCTCTTTTATGCGGGAACGAGCCTTTCTTGATACATAATGTCGATATCTTATCGAACGTGGATCTCAAGAAACTATACGATACCCATGTACAAACGAACCCGTTGGCTACCTTACTCGTCAGCCAGCGCAATACCTCACGTTATCTATTATTTAATAAGGAGAATAGACTGTGTGGTTGGCGTAATCATGAGACCGGCGAGGTAAAATCTTACTATCCCTATTTTGACCCGGATCAACACAACGAGTACGCCTTTAGCGGAATCCACGTACTCTCGCCCAAGATATTGGAGCTGATGGAAGAATGGACCGGAAAGTTCTCTATCATTAACTTCTATCTGGCTATTTGCGCCAAAACCGATATCAGGGCTTATATGGCGGATAACCTAAAACTATTGGATATCGGCAAGCCGGAAACCTTGGCCGCCGCCGAGGAATGGCTACGACAAAACATCTAACAAAATATTTCACACATGAAAAAAACTAGTTTTATCTACTTACTCTTGTTGATCGCACTGGGCCTCAGCTCTTGCCAGCAAGAGAAGACTTTCAAGGTTCTTCAATTCAACATCTGGCAGGAAGGCGCTGTCGTAAAAGGAGGCTTTGACGCTATCGCTGACGAGATCGTAAGAAGTAACGCCGATTTCGTTACGTTAAGCGAGGTACGTAATTATCATCAGACCCGTTTTTGCGACCGGATCGTGGAAGCGTTGCAGCAAAAAGGACAAACGTACTATTCTTTCTACACCGAGGATTCCGGTCTGTTAAGCCGCTACCCGATCACGGATAGCACGACCGTCTATCCCTTGAACGATGACAGGGGTAGTATGTACAAGGCCATTACCCACATCGGCGATACCGAGGTAGCTCTTTACACCGCCCATCTGGATTATCGTAATTGCGCTTATTACGATGCCCGTGGATACGACGGAATACATGGGACGAGGAACCTCCTGTCACCAATCTGGACACACTCCTATGGTTGAACGAGCAATCTGTCCGTGACGACGCTATCGCTTGCTTCCTAAAAGAGGCGAAAAAGGATCGGGAAGCCGGACGGATCGTTATCCTCGGAGGAGACTTTAACGAGCCTTCCCATCTGGACTGGACTGAGGCGACCAAAGATATGAGAGACCACCAAGGATTGGTTGTTCCTTGGCACGTATCCGTCATGCTGGAGAAAGACGGCTTCAAAGATACGTACCGTGAGATCTTCCCGAACCCTGTAACTCATCCGGGACTTACCTGCCCGGCGGACTGTAAGGATATCGCTTTAGAGAAATTGGTTTGGTCGCCGAAAGCGGACGATAGAGATCGCATCGATTTCATCCATTACGCTCCATTCGAGGGATTAACGCTTACAGATGTATGTATCATCGGTCCGAAAGGTGACATCCTCCGTGGGCAAAGAGAGACGGAAGAGACCTCCGACCCGATCATGACTCCCCTTGGAATCTGGCCTACCGACCACAAAGCGGTTCTTGCCACTTTCCACTTGAAATAAAAATGATTCGCGAGACCCGTCTTACCGCTCGTCTCGCAAATCCACAAACAACAATCTTCTCTTGAAACGCTATCTTTTTATGGTTTCAATACCACGCCAAGACTTTTCTTCCCATCCATCTTAATCGTAATCGGAGCATCAAAATGTACATGACGAAGATATTCCGTCTCCTCTACGGCAGGTTGCGCATTCAAGAACGCCTCATCGAACCAACCATCTCCCTTAAATGGATTAACCGTAAAATAGCCCACTCCGAACGAAGTCAGGTTCTGGAAGAAATGGGTACCTTGACTCGGGTCTACCCGATAATTCTCCAATCCGCATTCCACGATCACCCGTGCGTTACTGATATGCGGCCATTTCACCGGAATACCCAACCAAGAGTCGCTGCTCCCCCATCGGCCGGGGCCGACTAATACGTATCCTTTCTCCTGATCGGTAAACGAACGGTTCATCTTCTCGATCTCATAAGCGATCAACTGATTATTGGATGAATTAAAAGCGCCCGTCTTCACATAGATAATATCCTGTACGTCGCCAACGATGCCATGCCCCAAAACACTGGTAGAAGAAAGGATGGTTTCCTCGTTCTTCACCAAGCTCAGATCCTCGTCCATAATCTCTTTATTATCTACGATCGGACGGATTTGCAACAGATAGAAAGTCGCCCTTGTATGATCCGACGGGTCCATGTTGACAGCGAACTCAATCTCGACCGGACGACCCATTCCTGCTGCCCGATCCGTAAGATCTGATCCAACGTATCCGCCAGCGGGAATACGTCATGCTGTAGGATATTCACGAAAGAAAGGATCTTACGACCGCCCGGGTAATAACCGTCACGGATAATCTGATCGTACGGATCGTATGTAGAGACAATATATTTCAGGGAACCTTCAGCGTCAGCGTCCTTCAAGCCCAGCTTCACCAAATTAAAGGCATCATCTACCGAGAAGGTTTCCGCCATATTCTTCAAATCCAAGGCATAGAAACGAGTCTGCGTTTCCCTGAGAGCGAAATCCATCGTACTCATCTGCAAGATGCTATGGGGATGTCGGGGAGAGAAACGCAAGGTTTGCCCGCCATCGACGATATATTTACCCAATCCCAAGGCGATATTCGCGATCCCATCTTCCGCCTTCTCGTTACCGATCGGATAGAAATTCAAGGAACGGGCCACGCCCGACATCGTCGGATAGAATGATCATTATAACGGGAGCCCACCACTTCTTGCAAGACGATAGCCATCTTCTCCTGATCGATCAAGTTCGAGGTAGCCGTCATATACGCCTTACTATCCTTATAAAAGACAGAGGCATACACCGCTTGATAGCGTCGCTCACCGTACGGAGCATATCGTATTTCTCCTCGATCTTAGGTACCATATACGTAGAATAGATCCCGGCGAAGGTTGATAATGCGAATCTTCCAGCAGGCTGGAGGAACGCACGGCGATCGGGCTTTTCACCACATCGAAGAAAGCCATCAAGTCCTCGATTAAACGGGAGGGCAAGCTGGCCCGCAAGAAATACCGGAGGATCGTCTCGTCGTCCGCATCGCCCAGCGCTACCGGATACAACTCGTTCGTCTCCATGAACTCGTCGAAGATGTCGGTACAGATCACGACCGTCTTCGGGATATTCACGGCAAAATTATCACTCTCCAGCTTAGGGTATCGCTTCACCATCGCACCGATAAAGGCAAGACCTCTACCCTTACCTCCCAGCGAACCGTCGCCGATACGGGGCAAAATTACTATACTCATCAAAACGATCCTTCTGATAAACCGCCACGACACCCGTGTTCTTCATCCGGCGATATTGCACGATCAAGTCGAAAATCAATTTCCGGGCCTCATCCATATCCTTATAGTCACTCACGTCCACATGCTTCAAAACCTCGGCGGGTGGAAACATGGCACGGGAATAAAAGAAACGGGAGAAATGATTCCGGGAGAGATGGTAAACCAGCGAGTCGTCGGGAATCTGGAAGACTTTCTTTTGAAGGTCTTTCAAATCCTTGATACGCATGATCTCCTCTTTCGTATGCGGATTCAAGATCACGAAATCGCCGAAACCGAAACGCTGCATGATCTTCTTTTTCAAATCCTGCGGATAACTCTTGGAATTCTTATCGATAAACGAGGCGTTCAGTTCCTTCGCGTACACATGGTTGCTGGCCTCCGAAGATTCCAGCACGAAAGGAATGATCAAACCCGTTTTCCGTACATACTGTCCGAACTTATAACCGGCATACGGATCTTTCACGCCATTGTGCATAAAACTCATATCCGAGATAATACCCAACATATTATCCCGATACTGATCAAAAATACGTACCGCCTCCTCGTAATTCCGGGCCAATTTGATCTTCGGACGACCCCGCATACGCAACGTACGCTGGTGATCGTTCAACGCCTCCTTCGCGAACATTGGCTCTGCTCCAGCACGAACTTATATAAATGAGGCAAAGCGGACGAATAGAAACGAATGGAATCCTCCACCAACAAGATGATCTGTACGCCCACGCTGGCCGTATCGTCCGGAGCGTTCATCTTATCCTCGATCAACTTGATAATCGCCAGTAACAACTCCGAGTTACCCAACCAGCTGAACACATAATCGATAGCGCTCAGATCCTCGTTGGCGATCCGCTTAGACACCTCTTTCGAGAAAGGAGTCAATACGACGATCGGGATATTCGGATAATGCACCTTTATCTCGCTCGCCGCAGCGAATATATCCCGGTTATCCATATTCGGCATGCAAATGATCAATTCGAAGTTCCGGTTCTTCAACTCATTCAAAGCCTCCTCCTCGGTAGTCACCTGCGTAAACCGGGGTGGGTAACGGAGGCTTAAGGAGTATATTCGTTAAATATCTGCTCATCTACACGCCCGTCATCTTCCAGCATGAAGGAATCATATTTCGTAGCGATAAGCAATACATTATATATACGCTTATTCATTAGATTGGCAAACGGGGTGTCTCTGAACACCAAGTCTTTTAAGTTCGGTATACCGCTCATAATAGATTCTGATAGAATTATTCGAGTCAAATGTAAGGAAAAATAATAACTATTGAAACATGAAAGTACGCATTCTGACTCTAACTGAAGATTTTTAGGTTTTCACTGATAAAAAGTAAGCGAAACTCTTGGTCATTCCAAAGAATTACCTACATTTGCCAACAGAATGTTATCCTTTTAAAGAATATAAATGCTATGAAGACTGAAGTTATTTTATCAGCGCTAGAGGCAAAACATCCGGGAGAAAAGGAGTATTTGCAAGCAGTAAAAGAAGTGCTTTTATCAATTGAGGAAGTGTACAACCAACATCCGGAATTTGAGAAAGCGAAAATCATTGAACGCCTAGTTGAGCCGGAACGTATTTTCACTTTCCGTGTGCCTTGGTAGATGATAAAGGTGAGATACAAGTTAACTTGGGATACCGTGTTCAGTTCAACAACGCAATCGGCCCGTACAAGGGAGGCATCCGTTTCCACCCGTCCGTTAACTTGTCTATCTTGAAATTCTTAGGATTCGAGCAAACATTTAAAAACGCTTTGACAACCCTTCCGATGGGTGGTGGCAAAGGTGGTTCCGATTTCGCTCCGAGAGGAAAGAGCGACGCCGAGATCATGCGTTTCTGCCAAGCGTTTATTCTTGAATTATGGCGTAATCTTGGTCCGGACAGGGATGTTCCGGCTGGTGATATAGGCGTAGGTGGCCGTGAGGTAGGTTATATGTACGGTATGTACAAGAAATTGGCTCGCGAGAATACGGGTACGTTCACGGGTAAGGGCATGGAGTTCGGAGGTTCTATCCTTCGTCCGGAAGCTACCGGCTTCGGCGCTCTTTATTTCGTACATCAAATGCTGGAGACTCACGGAATCGATATCAAGGACAAGACGGTCGCCATCTCCGGTTTCGGCAACGTGGCTTGGGGTGCCGCTACAAAGGCCACCGAGTTGGGCGCTAAAGTGGTTACGATCTCCGGTCCTGACGGATATATCTATGATCCGGTGGGTATCTCCGGCGAGAAGATCGACTATATGTTGGAATTGCGTAATTCCGGAAATGATATCGTAGCTCCTTACGCAGACGAATTCCCGGGCTCTACCTTCTATCCCGGCAAGAAACCTTGGGAACAAAAAGTAGATATAGCCTTGCCATGCGCTACCCAGAATGAGTTGAACGAGGCTGACGCTCGTAAGTTGATCGAGAACAAGACTTTGTGCGTAGCTGAGGTTTCTAACATGGGTTGTACGGCTGAGGCTGTAGACTTGTTCATCGAGCATAAGCAATTATTCGCTCCGGGTAAGGCTGTCAACGCCGGTGGTGTAGCTACTTCCGGATTAGAGATGACTCAGAACGCTATGCATATCTCATGGACTGCCGCCGAGGTAGACGCTAAATTACATCAGATCATGAGCGCAATCCACGAACAATGCGTAGCTCACGGTAAAGATGGCGAATATATCAATTATGTAAAAGGCGCGAATATCGCAGGCTTCATGAAAGTAGCGAAAGCTATGATGGCACAAGGTATCGTATAAGAATAAGGTCAGTTTAGGCTAAATAAAACATAGTTATGAATTCTTTGAACCTTAGTTATGGTTTGAGAATTTCATAACTATGTTTTTTAAGCTCATATCAGCGGACTTTCCCGGGGTTCTTAGCGATAAAATCCTTCCATCCCGTATACTTCTTTTCCGAGATCGGATTATTGGTTTGGAAATAATGACAAACAGCCGCCGCCAACCCATCCGTAGCGTCCAATTGCGGAAGCATGGATCATCCGGTATCTTCAGATAGCGTTGTAGCATGCCGGCCACTTGTTCTTTCGCCGCATTTCCATTCCCCGTGATCGAGAGCTTGATTTTAGAGGGCGTACTCGAAGATCGGATATCCCGCTCCAAGCCGCAGCCATCGCTACCCCTTGCGCCCTTCCGAGTTTCAACATACTCTGTACGTTCTTCCCGAAGAAAGGCGCCTCGATAGCCAACTCATCCGGATGGTATTGATCGATCAAGCCAAGACCCGTTCGAATATCTTACGCAGACGGAGATAATGATCCTCATATTTATTCAATTGCAGGATTCCCATAGCTTCCAGCTTCGGTTTATTCCCCTCGATCTTCAAGATTCCGTATCCCATCACGATCGTACCGGTCTATGCCTAATATAATACGGTCCTTGATCATTTAGGTAGCTCTATATCTTCCAACAGGGTAGAGAATCCTGCGATTTTCTCTTTATAACGTCCTATCAAATCTTGCTGCAAGGCTCCGCCTTCCTTACGCACCCACTCATTCAACGAATCGATATCCCTCGTATGAAACTGTACGGAAAAACTTTCACCTTCCTCATTCCGCGAATCCAAGATCCGTCTCAAATAAGGACTATAAAGGATACCGCTCTCGGAGGCTTTCGGTATATAACTATTCTTCAAATATTCCAGACACTCATCCACGATATCCTTATGGATATGAAAAGTCGTATTATAAATTATCATCTTCTTTCCTTTCTCTTGAAATTTCTTATACAAAGATAGCGCATATATCAAGAAAAGCCTTATATTTGCACATGAATTAACAAGACGGGGCATTAGCTCATCTGGCTAGAGCGACAGACTGGCAGTCTGTAGGTGATCGGTTCGAGTCCGATATGCTCCACCAATAATAAATTAAGCGGTTACAAAACAAGTAGCCGCTTTTTTATTGATAAAAATCGTTTTGTTTTGGCGTTTTGTTGCATTTGGTGACGCAAATTTGACGCAAATAATAACGCTGTTGCGTTCATTGCATTTCCGGTTTAACACCCAGTTTAACCTTACCTCCCAAACCTCGCTAGAACCGCAGCCTTATCAAACAAAATTAGGCAGTTACCTAAAAAGATAACTGCCTAATTTGTGAGCCCGAAAGCCGGACTTGAACCGGCGACCTACGCATTACGAGTGCGTTGCTCTACCAGCTGAGCTATTTCGGCAACATTTGTTTCTTTATTTCGGGCGCAAAGATACAGGGTTTATTGACATCTGCAAGAAGATTCGCCTAAAAATCATCTAAATCTGCATCTAAATCTTTTAATAGAGGATCGTCCAGACGAAGCATATCATCATCGATGAAGAGAAGTTCCTCTATTACAACAAAATCCTCATCGGTCAAGCTAACAGAAAGAGGCTTCATGAATCGGGGGACGTCAAAAATATTCTTGGTAGACAAGATCGTAAGAACCGCCTTCACCGAAGCGGCAACCCGCTTATTGAATGCGTTCTCCTCCTCGTTCGAGTTCACCCAATCGAAGATAACGATCTTTTCGATCAAATGCTCCTCATCATCATAAATTTGCAGTTCCCCGCTTTCCGCATCAGCCTGCACATATAAGTCGCTTATAAAATTACCGGACTCATCCTTGGCCAGCTTTTCAACAGCGACGTAAAAGCGTTCTCGATGAGGGATTGAACCTTTGCCATATTTGCGTTCATATATTAATTCTCCTTTATTCGAATATGCGTCAAAAGTAATAATAATTCACCGAATAACGCGTTAATCCTCACCAATTGCACATTTAGTTTCTTATCGGAACGAATTCGTTCGGCCACGCCTGTACATAGAGTTCCAATAATTTGGTACTCTTATCATTATCACCATTATTACGCTTGAATAAATCGTATGATTTATGAGCCCACTCATAGGCTTCTTTTAAAGCTCCTCTCATCTCATGGCATAGGGCCAGATTAGAGGCCGCCTTCGCCCGGCTTTTCCAGTTTTCCGTACCCCGGTAAAGCCCGGACCAACGATCTTCCGCCATATCCCATTTCTCATTAGCCGCATAAGCGGAAGCCTCTTTCCAACGTGAACCCATTCCGGTAAAGTACCAACGAGTCTCCTTCTCCCAATGAGGAACAAAATTAGCGTAGACCTTCGCCCCGAAATATTTACCGGCCCCACGCAAAGCATTCTCCGGAGAGGGCAATACCTTATCCAAGATCGGCATATAATCCGCACTTTCCGCCCAATAAATACTATCTTTCATATGTACCGTCGCCAGTGGAGCCTCACGATCGGGAACGTAACTGCGTATCACGCCAGCCATCTGCACGTCGATCATTCCCATTACATACCCTTCGCCCAAGTACCTACGCTTTTCTTCATATCGAACAGCAAGCGGTCGATGGAGATAACCGCATCGGCACCGGTCTCATCGCATAGCGACGCTACTTGCCCTTGGGTAAGTTTCGTATCCAGAAACGCCTGATTATCTTTTCGAACCGCATCATGGTAAAGCAATACGTCGTTAAAATAAGAAGCCTCCACGATAGCCTCCCCTAAAGTACGGCAAACGTCAAACAGCGCACTATCCGCTTTCGCTTTGCAAGTATCTTGCCTCTCTCCCTGCAAGGTGTATTCGTAACCCGCATCCTCCGGTTGGGGGACGGCATTGTTTACGATAAGTACCTTGGCGACATTCTCAGGAAACGTCACCTCCGCAGGATTATACGTCTCGATACCTACATAATTAATCGTGCTACAAGCGGACAACAAACCCGCTATGCCTATAAAAAGAATGCTTCTCATCTTCATCTATTTAAAAGGGGGCGATTTACGCCCCCACATTATGTCAAATCACTCACAGCCTTGAAATAGCCGATAGACTCCGCGATCCCCAAGAAGGGGTCTTTCATGTCTTTCTCGTATTCCAAGCTACACATTCCCGTGTAATTAACTTCCCGCATCATACGGATCAGCGCAGGGAAGTCGATCTTTCCACGACCGATCTCGATCCCGACTCCCGCCTTCGAAGAATCCGTCACGTCCTTGATGTGCATATCGAATACCCGGGTATGGTATTTCTTCAAGTCGGCGACAGGATCACAGCCGTTTCGCAAGTCATGCCCGACATCCAGACACATACCGATACGGGGGTCTAAATCCTTCGTATGCTCCCAACGTCCGTAGCATCGGGATACGTCTTAATATCAGGACCGTGCAAGTGATAGCGTAATGAAAATCATACTCCTTCACTTTTTTATCCACATAGGTAAAAGCTCGTAATTCGGGACACCGACGATTAACTTCACTCCTACCCGCTTCGCATAATCAAACGCACGATCTATCTCTTCCTCACTCTTCATATAAATAGGACCTACGGCATATCCCGTCACTTTATGGGCAGCGCATTTATCATGAAAAGCCCTAATCTGCTCATCCGTACTATTCAACGGCAAATGGAAATCCTTGATGCAAAGATAATGGATATCTAATCGTTCCAACGTCTTCAACGTCGTATCTAAATCAAAATTAACGAAAGTATATCCCGCCATTCCCAGATGGAACGGGTTTACGGCCTCGGGGCTTTTGGCTTTACAGGGTCCGGCAAAGCGGCCCGGGCGATCGTGGAGGTACCTAATAAAAGGGCACCCGCCAATCCTTGTTTAAAAAATGTACGTCTTGAGTGTTTCATGGTCTATTACAATATTATATATAATGTATACTGTTTATCTTGGGAAAATAACGCTAAAGGTAGAGCCTACCCCTTGCTGGGAAGTCACTTCTATACGACCGCCGAGCTTTGTGACCAAAGCCTTGGAGATAGCCAATCCCAAGCCGACTCCATTGGTCCATTGCGTCAACTTGACAAAACGATCGAAAACCCGTTCCAATTGGTCGTCCGGGATTCCCTCGCCTGTATCCGTCACATAAAAGCGGATTTCCTGCTCCGTCACGTCATACCCGAAGCAAATATAACCTTTTTTCGTGTGCTTGATAGCATTCGTCAATAAATTAGTGAGGACTTGCGTTAATCTACTCCGATCGGTATAAAGCGTAAAAGGTTGGCAATCATCCAATCGAAGTTCTACATTTTCGGGCATACGTAATAAAATGATACTATAGATATCTTTCATTAAAGCCTTCATTTCATGATTCGCCAAAACGAAAGTCAACGTATTCGACTCGATTTTCGATATATCCAATACGTCTTCTATCAAGCGTTGCAACAATTCATTATTACTTTGTATAATATTGGAGAGTTCATGACGAGTTTCCGCATCTTCCTCATCGGCGATCACCTGCGAGAATCCGACGATGGCGTTCAATGGCGTCCTGATCTCATGATTCATGTTTGCCAAGAACGCAGATTTCAGGTGATCCGCCTCCTCCGCTTTCTCTTTTGCGATCTTTAATCGTATCCCCGCACGATGACGGGCATAGGCGACTATACCCAAGCCCGCACATAGAAACAACACCAAGACAAATCCTCCTCGAAGCATCAAGATACGGACACGCGACTTTTCCGCCTCTAGCTCCAGTTTCTTACTTTGTATCTCTAGTTTTTCCACCTCTCGTTGGGTTTTCAACTTCGCTAAATCCTCGTAATATTTTACCCGCATAATCGAGTCGTGCACTTCTTTAGAATCTCTGTAAGCCCTAGCCGCTTCCATCCCTCTTCCAAGCTTATAATAGAGATCCGCCTTAAAATCCTCCACTGAGACCCAATCATTAAAGCGTTTCTTATCCAAGAGCATTAGTTCCAATTTGTTCGCCAAATCAATGGCCTTCTCATATTTCCCCGCTAAAGCGTAATAATTCATCCAAAGGAATTGAGGCAGGATTTGCTCGGCATTCATATTATTCTTCTTTTCGATATCCTCCATCATCCTCAAGTGCTGATAAACCAAGGAAGGCTCTTTTTCCGCCACGTAATACTGGGCCGAGTAATAATGATAGCGATCTTTTAAAAAAGCGACAGTATGTTCCGCATCCAATTGAGTAATGCCCTCTTTCTCGCACTCTTGTATGCAAGAATCCAATTTATTCAAATACTCCAATCGCAAATCCTTCGTAAGCAACAGCCGTAACACGTAATACCAACGCATCCTAGAGGCATTACGTTCTTCCATGCGAGATAAGATCTCCCGGCTTAATTGAATACCCTCCTCATCCAATCCTATATTAAAATAGAAATTCGCTAAAGCTTGGTTTGCCATATCCACCCCATCCGGATAATTAAAACAGGTCGCAAGATTCCTCAAGCTATCCACCTCCCGGATTACCAATCCCTGCATCCCCTCATTCGCTAAAGAATAGATATTCCATCCTTTCGCCCTACATAATTCCTCGATCCGGTTTGTCGCGATGAAAAGGGGTTCCGCTATTTTCAAATATATTCGCAAGCTATCCGGATCTTGCATATAGTAATAACGCATCAAGAATAGTAAGGCATTTCCTTTGTAATAATCGTTACGTTGCCTCTGTGCCTCTTCTAATAGCAAATCCGCATATACTTTATATACTTGTTATGCGTATTGGCATAAAGTAATTCGTTCAAGCGTATTAGTTTACTACTATCCGGCAAAACCTTGATTTCTCTTCGTAAGCTATCGACAAACGTGTCACCTTTCGCCCTATCCGGAATAAGCAAAGTTAGAATCAACGTCCAACAACCAATAAAAAACAATCTCTTCATATATACCTTGAAAAGTTAGCACGACTATCCATTATTCAATGCCCGGCAAGTTAATAAAAATTTAAATGCCAAGACATCAACATAAACAAGTTTAATATCACATTTTCAACTTATACAACAAAAAGCCTATATCAACCAAAAAAAGATTGATATAGGCTCTTATTTCAAAGAAACGGCCGTTCTATTTATTTTGTCAAGGCAGCGATACTTTCCTCGATAGACTTAATCTTCGATTCGGCATCGGCTTGCTTTTTCTTCTCCATCTCGATTACTTTCGCCGGGGCTTTGCTCACGAAGTTCTCATTGCCTAATTTCTTCATGACAGAAGCCAAGAAACCTTTTTGGTATTTCAATTCTTCTTGAAGCTTAGCCAACTCTTCCTCCACATTGATCAGATTGCCTAAAGGTACGGCATATTCAGTCGTACGGACCAAGAACGATACAGCACCGGCCGCTTTCTCCTCTACCTTGGAGATGGAAGAGAGATTGCACATCTTAGCGATTACGGCGTTGAACGCCTCATTGTGCTCACCCACGATCTGTAATTCCAACGCGTCCTTATTCGGTATATTCTTTTGCAAACGAATGGTACGGACACCGCCAACGATCTCTTTCACGATCTCGAAAGCATCCAAATAAGCGCTATCTATAACCGCTATTTCCGGCATTTGGGCAACCATCAAGCTCTCACCTTCCTTGCGAGGCTCAAGGGCTTGCCATAATTCCTCGGTAATAAACGGCATGAAAGGATGAAGCAAACGAAGCAAGGCATCGAAGAAACCTAACGTAGCCTCATAAGTAGCCTTGTCGATCGGCTGCTGATACCCCGGTTTACCATCTCCAGATACCATGAGGAGAACTCATCCCAGAACAATTTATAGACAGCCATCATGCTTCGCTCAGACGATATTTACTGAAAGAGTCGTCTACCTCGCAATCGTCTTATCCAGCTGCATCTTGAACCATTTCACGGCGATAGCGGAAGCCTCCGGCTGAGCGATCGTATCGTCTACCGTCCAGCCCTTCACCAAGCGGAAAGCATTCCATATCTTATTATTGAAGTTACGTCCTTGCTCACACAAAGCATCATCGAAAGGAATATCATTTCCGGCAGGAGCCGCGAGCATCAAGCCCATACGCACGCCGTCCGCACCGTATTGCTCGATCAATTGCAACGGATCGGGAGAGTTTCCTAAAGATTTGGACATCTTACGTCCCAGCTTATCGCGAACGATACCCGTAAAGTAGACGCTCTTGAACGGCATTTTCCCTCTGTACTCATAGCCGGCCATAATCATACGGGCTACCCAGAAGAAGATGATATCCGGTCCGGTTACCAAATCACTGGTCGGATAGTAATAATTGATTTCCTCGTTATCCGGGTTATTGATACCGTCGAACAGGGAGATCGGCCACAACCAAGAGGAGAACCAAGTATCCAATACGTCCTCGTCCTGACGCAAATCAGACATGGTCAGATTCGGGTTACCACATTTCTCTTTCGCCAGTTCCAAAGCTTTCTCTTCCGTCTCGGCTACCACGTAACCACCTTCCGGCAAGAAGTAAGCCGGGATACGGTGTCCCCACCAAGCTGACGGCTGATACACCAGTCCTTGATATTCTCCATCCAATGGCGGTAGGTGTTCTTGAACTTCGGCGGATAGAACTTGATATCGTCCTTCATGACCGGCTCCAAGGCGATCTGGGCTAGATGTTCCATCTTCAAGAACCATTGCATAGACAATTTCGGTTCGATAGGCACGTTCGTACGCTCCGAGAAACCCACCTTGTTCTCGTAAGCCTCTACCTTTTCCAAAAGACCGGCGTTACGCAAGTCTTCCTCGATTTGCTTGCGGACATCGAAACGATCCATGCCCACATACAGGCCGGCGGCCTCGCTCAGCGTACCGTTATCGTTGAATATATCGATAGAAGGCAAAATTATATTTCTCGCCCAACATATAGTCGTTTACATCGTGCGCGGGGGTCACTTTCAAACAGCCCGTACCGAACTCTATATCTACGTAATCATCCTCGATCACCGGAATCTCACGGCCTACCAGCGGAACGATCACTTTCTTTCCTCTCAGATGTTGGTTCTTCGGGTCGTTCGGGTTGATACACATCGCCGTATCTCCCATAATCGTCTCCGGACGGGTAGTGGCGACAATGGCGTATCCCTCCTCGCCTACGATCTTATAGCGAAGATAGTACAACTTACTATGCTCTTCCTTATAGATAACCTCCTCATCGGACAGGGCCGTCAACGCCTTCGGGTCCCAATTCACCATACGGACACCCCGGTAGATCAAGCCCTTCTTATATAGATCGACAAAAACCTTAATAACGCTCTCCGAACGTTTCTCGTCCATCGTGAACGCCGTACGATCCCAATCGCAGGAAGCCCCCAATTTACGAAGTTGCTTCAAGATAATGCCGCCATGCTCTTCTTTCCATTCCCAAGCGTGACGCAAGAACTCGTCGCGAGTCAGATCGGTCTTCTTGATTCCTTGCCCGGCCAAACGATTCACCACTTTCGCCTCCGTAGCGATCGAAGCATGGTCCGTACCCGGTACCCAACAAGCGTTCTTACCCATCATACGGGCACGGCGAACCAAGATATCTTGGATCGTATTGTTAAGCATATGTCCCATGTGCAATACGCCGGTGACGTTAGGGGGCGGGATTACAATCGTATACGGCTCACGACCGTCTGGCTTTGACTTAAAGAAGCCGTTATCCAACCAATACTGATACCACTTCCCCTCTACTTCAGCGGGATTGTACTTACTAGCGATTTCCATATTTTTATAACTAATTAGTCTTTACACATTTCTCGATCCGCGAAAGTACAAAAAATATAGACAAAAAACGCTGAGCATCGGGAAATATAGTCGGCCGAGACAATAGGCATTCTCTCTCGGATACGCCACTATTCTATAAACCACGACATGGTTTGTACAGACCAAGTCGTGGTTTATACAGATCACGACGTGATTTATAAAGACCACGCCGCTATTTTGAAAATAGAGTGAATGGCAATTACTTTTACATCCGGGGATTTGAAGGTTTATTCCTATAACAAGCAAACTATTTATAACGGTTTTTCTATTCCACGCTATTGCAGTTTCGCGTAAATGCCTGTATCTTCGCGTACTATAAAAATAGATATGAGAAAGCGATCTGAGTATAAAGGAGGGGATAATCGACGTAAACCCTCTAAAGAACGACAGGTAACGGTGGGTGAAAGTAACACTTTGCTACCTTTCCTGTTCGAGTTATTAAAAGAACAAAGCCGTTCATCCGTGAAAGGATTATTGAGCAGGGGACAGATCTCGGTAAACGGGAAAGTCACCCGGCAGTTCGATGCCCCGCTGAACCCTAACGATACGGTCGGGATCAACTATGGAAGAGGGAAGGTGGAATTCAACAATCCGTTACTTAGAATTGTTTGGGAAGATGATGACCTCATCGTGATCAACAAGCGGGAAGGTTTGCTATCCGTATCTACCGATCGTATCAAAGAGCGTACGGCCTACCGTATCCTGAGCGATTACTTGAAAGAATGCGACCCTCGCAACAAGATATTCGTCTTGCACCGTCTGGACCGAGACACATCGGGTATCATGATGTTCGCCAAGAACCAGAAGGTAAAAGAGCAACTACAGTCCAACTGGAGCGAGGCTATCACGCAACGGACCTACGTGGCCGTGATAGAGGGACGGCCGGAGAAAGACACGGATTTGATCGTATCCAACCTCGTGGAGAACAAGCATATGCAAGTGTACGTGACACAAGATGGTGACGGAAAGGAAGCGATCACACGCTACCGACTCCTGCAAACGAACAATCGTTATTCGCTCGTGGAACTCGATCTGGAGACGGGACGCAAGAACCAAATCCGTGCGCAGATGCAATCCATCGGGCATCCGATAGCCGGAGACTCTAAATATGGGGCGGAGACAAATCCTGCCGGACGCTTGATGCTCCATGCCCGCAGGCTCTGTTTCATCCATCCGGTAACAGGCGAGGAGATGCGCTTCGAGACACGGATCCCGGAGAAATTCACATCGACAGCAAAGTAATCTATCAATAAAGGACAAAAAATGAAGAAACTCATCAGTTCGATCATGCTGGCGCTAATAGCGCTGGCAGCGCAGGCGCAAATACTTACGCCTGTCAAGTGGAAAATTAAACTAGACGACAAGGGCGGCGCACCCGAGAAAGAGATCGTCTTTACCGCCACGGCGGACAAAGGTTGGCACCTGTATGACATGAACCTGCCGGAAGGAGGTCCTGTTTCTACATCTTTCACATTCGAGACATTGAATGGAGCTGAACTGATCGGTCAACCGGTTCCTTCGGTAAAGCCGACCACGGTTTACGACGAGCAATTTGCCATGAATCTTCGTTGGTATCCGGGTACGGTATCGTTCACCCAAAAACTAAAGGTTACCGATCCCGCTAAATTCAAGGCGGAGGGCGAGGTGGAATTTATGGCTTGTAATGACGAGACTTGTCTTCCCCCGGATCAAATACCTTTCTCTTTCGATAAGAAAGTATCCATGTAGATCCAGCTCTGGCAGCTAACAGCTCGATACAGAGGTGGATAAAGAGGACGCCACGGCCATACAGCCGGATACGCAAGTCGTAGCGGAAGAGGCCAGCGAGTTGAACACTCCGGACCCTGCCGCTAAAGAGACACCGGCTACGACATCTCCTAAAGCGTCCGACAGCTTAACCGACAGCCCGAATCTTTGGTCTCCGGTGATCGACCAATTGAAATCGTTCGGCGACTCTACGGTATCTGCGGCAGATACCTCTTGGTTATTCATCTTCTTCGCAGGTTTCTTAGGTGGTTTGATCGCCTTATTGACTCCTTGCGTTTGGCCGATGATCCCTATGACGGTTAGCTTCTTCCTGAAACGTACGAAAGATCGTAAGAAAGCGATTCGCGACGCTATCACCTATGGGTTATCTATTATCGTAATCTATTTGGTGATGGGCTTGTTGATCACCGGTATCTTCGGAGCGAGCGCATTGAATGATTTATCAACGAACGCGATCTTTAATATCCTGTTCTTCTTGCTGTTGGTAGTATTCGCAGTCTCCTTCTTCGGAGCCTTCGAGCTGGTATTACCTGCGTCATGGACTAGCAAATTGGATAGCAAGGCCGATTCAACGACCGGCGTATTGAGTATTTTCTTTATGTCGTTCACGTTGGTATTGGTATCTTTCTCTTGTACGGGTCCGATTATCGGAACCTTGTTGGTGCAGGCAGCTTCTATGGGTACGGCGGTAGGACCGGCTATCGGTATGTTCGGTTTCGCCTTGGCGTTATCCATCCCGTTCAGCGTCTTCGCCATCTTCCCGAATATGCTGCAAAGTATGCCGAAATCCGGCGGATGGTTGAATTCCGTGAAGGTCGTATTGGGCTTCTTGGAGTTGGCCTTGGCCTTGAAGTTCCTTTCCGTAGCGGACTTAGCGTATGGTTGGCGTTTACTAGACCGTGAGGCTTTTATCGTGCTTTGGATCGTGATCTTCAGTTTATTGGGTGTTTACTTATTAGGAAAGATCAAGTTTAGCCATGATAGCGAAGTAAAATATGTATCTGTTCCTCGTCTGTTTATGGCGATTATCTCTTTCGCTTTCGCCATTTACATGGTTCCGGGACTTTGGGGCGCTCCGTTAAAGGCGATCAGCGCATTCGCTCCTCCGTTGTATACACAAGATTTCAATCTATACAAAAACGAGGTACACGCCGCGTTCGACGATTATGAATCCGGTATGCTTATGCCAAGAAGGTAAATAAACCCGTCATGATCGACTTCTCCGGTTTCGGTTGCGTAAACTGCCGTAAGATGGAGGCTTCCGTTTGGACGGATCCTAAGGTGAAGCAAATGCTAGAAAATGATTACGTGCTAATCACTCTCATGGTAGACGATAAGACGAACTCCCGCAACCCATCGAGATCCAAGAGAACGGAAAGACTCGTAAGCTGAAGACGATCGGTGATAAATGGAGTTATTTGCAACGAAGCAAGTTCGGTTCTAATGCCCAGCCATTCTACATCTTATTGAATGACGAGGGACAGCCGCTCGGACCTTCATACGCATTCAATGAGGATGTTTCCAAATACATCCAGTTCCTTCAAAACGGATTGAAAGAATTCAAGAAAGAACAACAATAAAACAAACAGAGGCCGGGTTCTACCCTGCCCTCTTTCTTTTACAATCATTATAGAATAAGTAAATAATATGGCAACTAGAGAAGAGAAGATGGAAGCCTTCGGGCAATTACTCGACATTCTGGATGAATTACGGGTAAAATGCCCTTGGGATCGTAAACAGACAAACGAGAGCCTCCGCACGAATACGATCGAGGAAACCTATGAACTATGCGAGGCCTTGATGCGTGAGGATAACACAAACATAAAAAAGAATTAGGAGACCTGTTATTGCACATCGTCTTTTACTCCAAGATCGGCGAGGAAAAAGAAGCTTTCGATATCAAGGATGTCTGCGACAGCCTTTGCCAGAAACTGATTTACCGCCATCCACACGTATTCGGAGATACCTCCGCCGATACCGCTCAAAAGGTAGAGCAAAGCTGGGAGCAGCTTAAGTTGAAAGAAAAGGGGGGTAACAAAACCGTACTGGAGGGTGTTCCCGCTTCCCTCCCATCCGTAGTAAAAGCGCATCGTATCCAAGATAAGGCCCGTAACGTAGGTTTCGACTGGGAACAACGTGATCAAGTATGGGATAAGGTACAGGAGGAATTTAATGAGTTGAAACCGAGATAGACAGGATGGACGCAGATAAGATGGAAGCTGAGTTCGGAGATCTCTTCTTTAGCTTGATCAACGCTGCCGCCTATACAAAATAAATCCGGACAACGCATTGGAACGCACGAACCAGAAGTTATCCGCCGTTTTAATTATCTAGAGGAGCACACGATCCAAGAAGGTCGTTCCTTGAAAGATATGACATTGGAGGAAATGGATCAACTGTGGAATGAAGCCAAGGCCAAAGGCTTATAAAGCAAGGATAAGGCAAAACAAAAGGGGAACCGACATCACGTCGCCACCCCTCCCTTAACTTAAACGCCAAACTAAATCTAAACAAAAACACAAATAATGATAATATTTTACTTTTTCTGTTTTTCTTCCTTTTTATTGTCCCGACCACTCTTCATGAAATTCCGGACAAACTTATATTCCGCATTTCGGTACTTATAGACCTTTTCGGGAGAAAGTATCTTCTTGAATCTCTCAAAATACTCTTTTCCAACTGTGCCTCTTTTATCTCAACATCCAGACATTCGTCTATCACTTGTTATAATCAGCATCTGTCGGATTCTCCTTATGTCGAATTTCTTTTGATAACTTACGACATTCACGACCTACCTCAAATTTTTTCTGTCGCAACTCATTGCATAAAGGAATAAATTGTGCAGCTTCCTCAGGTGTAAGGCCAACTTCAGCCGTAATAAAAGCATTCCGCCTTGCTTCGAATGCCTCTCTATCAAAATGTCTTTGCTCTTTCTTCTCTTGTGCCGTAGCATTGAAAGAGAGTAGAACCGAAATCGCTACAAATGTAATGAAAAATATTTTATTCATACAAGTATTATTACAAAAATCTTCGATAAAATTACTATTTTAAACTTTATTCAGAATAGGAAAGTTCCTCATCTAAGAGATAATTGGCGTACTGAGCTTCCAAATACTCCAAATACTCCTCATCTTCTTCCGCTTCAATAGCGTCTAAAGCCGTTGTCGGGACTTCCGTCCGGACCAGTAAAGAATCAGACGCAGTACTACCATCGGAACCGTTTATTCCCACGATAGCCTTGAAAAACAAACCAAGACCAGCGAATACCGCAGCCATGTACAACCACGGACGAACACGATCCATCAAGGAAATCCGTTTCGCCCTCTCCTCCTGCTTCTCGGGGAGCTGACTCATGATCCGCTCCGTAAGCCCTTCCATATACCCTTCCGGTACAGTGAAAGGATTAGTTCCTTTCAAGCGATCTAGGTTGTTTTCTTCTTTTTTCATACTTTTTCTCTTTTTATATTGCTTTGACAGCGATTCGGGCAAAAGGTTTAAACCTCTTTTGTTAAAAACTCCTCGATTTTTTTCACCGCATGATGATACGAGGCCTTCAAAGCCCCGACAGAGGTACCTAGTATCTCGGACATCTCCTCGTACTTCATCTCCTCGTTATACTTCATATTGAAAACCAAGCGTTGTTTCTCCGGCAAGGTAAGAATAGCGTTTTGCAATCTTACCTGTATCTCGTCACCATCGAAGTATTCATCCCCTTTCAAACGTTCCAGCAAAAAGGTATCCGCATCGTCGATAGATACGTTATTCATATTTCGCTGTTTATTTAGGAAAGTAATGCACTCGTTGATCGCAATCTTATAAAGCCATGTAGATAATTTGGCCTCACCGCGAAAAAGCTCGATGTTCGTCCAAGCTTTCAAAAATGTATTTTGGAGTAAGTCGTTCGCATCCTCATGATCCAGTACCATCTTTCGTATATGCCAATACAACTTCTCGCCATACAAGCTTACGACCTTGGCAAAGGCCTCACGTTGTCGGGCCGGGTCCCGGAGCTGTACTACAATTTCGTCTTCTGTATAGGATTGCATTTTTTCTATTTTGGGAAGTGCCCAGAACAGGACTCGAACCTGCACGATCGCAAAAACCACTCGCACCTGAAACGAGCGCGTCTACCAATTCCGCCACCTGGGCTTTTTTTA
>ENA-OQDF01000254-OQDF01000254.1-human-gut-metagenome-genome-assembly--contig:-NODE-254-length-21567-cov-1.826866_pt1 | contig 21567 bp, 28 predicted proteins | sample MGYA00242769_ERZ504597 | MGnify/ENA primary metagenome ERZ504597 (study PRJEB26092, sample SAMD00036305) | human gut metagenome | host: Homo sapiens | study: EMG produced TPA metagenomics assembly of...
GAAGAAACGATAAAAGACGAAAAGTCTTTTCTCCGTTCTTTTACCACCAAACCGACCGCGGAAGCGGCAGGAACAGGTCTTTACTTGAGTCGGGAGGTCGTGTTGAACCATAAGGGTACGATCGCTATCGAGTCGGAGAAAGATAAATATACGGAAGTTACGATTACGTTGCCTATTTATAGTTAGGAAAGGAGGTTCATCATGATACAGGATTTACATACCGAGATCGATCGGTTAAAAAGGCGGATTAAACTTTGCGAGCGGGTTACGCTGGGTAGCTTGGTTGGTATTTGTGTATCTGTGAAGTTCGGTCATCAAGAATGGATCGGATTGCTTTTCTTGATTCTGTTTTGCCAGATCTCTAAGTTGGTTTTCAAGCGGAAACTCAAACAAAAAGAGTATTTGGTAAAAGAGGTAGAGGAGCGTACGCAGGAGATCCGTTCGGAGAAAGACGCGATCCAAGAGGAATCCGAGAAATTGGCGGCCGCTTTGAAAGCCTTGGGTGAGGCGCAGGACGAGCTGGTCCGTAAGGAACGGATGGCTACCGTAGGGCAATTGACCCAAGGTTTGGTGGACCGTATCTTGAACCCACTGAATTATATCAATAACTTCGCGAATCTGACATCGGGGTTGGCCAAGGATCTCCGGGAAAATCTGGATAGTCAGAAAGAGCATCTGAAACCGGATGTGTATGACGACTCGGTTGATTGTTGAATATGATGACCAGTAATTTGGAGAAGATCTCTGAGCATGGTTTCAATACGGTCCGTATCGTTAAGGCGATGGAGGAATTGCTGAAAGACCGAAGAGGTAATCTTACGCTTACCAACATAAACGGATTATGCCGGATCGCCTTGGATAAATTGAAGAAAACGTATGAGCAGGATATTCAAGAGAAGAATATCCGGATTGTTTTCGATAATTTGACGCTGTCTTTGATGATGGAGGTAAACGTGGAGCAGTTCAGTAAGGTTCTGGCCGGGATATTGAAAAATTCCATGTATGCCCTGTTGAAGAAATCGGAGACCGTGACTTTTAGTCCGGAGATATTCCTTGGATTGAAGTCAATAAGGATATGCTGGAAATAACGATCCGGGATAACGGGTCCGGTATCGACGAGAATATAAAAGATAAGATATTCGCTCCTTTCTTCACGACAAAGACAACGGGGGAAGCGGCCGGCGTAGGGCTTTACCTATGCCGTGAGATCGTGCAAAACCATCGGGGAACTATCGAGGTGGAGAGTAAGAAAGGAGAATATACCCAGTTTCTAATTACGATCCCTGTATATCAACCGAAAACAATTACACCGCCTAAAGAGGAGGAATAGATATGGAAGACCAGAGTAAGGAAATAGAACGGCTACGTTTGCAAGTGAAGAACTTAGAGAAATTATCTTCTTTAGGTATGTTGAGTGCCGGGATCGCGCATGAGATCCAGAATCCGCTCAACTTTGTCATCAATTTCAGTAAGCTGTCCTCTAAGTTAGTGGATGACTTGGAAGATATATTAGAAGAAGAGAAAGATGTCTTGCCTCCGGAATCTTGGGAGAAGCTGACCGCCTTGCATGAGGAGTTTAGCGAGATCGTTAACGATTTGCATGGTAACTTGAAGAAGATCGAGGAACATGGAAACCGGGCGACAAGTATCATCCGGGGTATCTTGCTTTATTCCAGAGGGAAGGATGACGAGTACATCCCTACGGATATCAAGAATCTGGTGAAGGAATATGTTTGGTTGGCTTATCATTCGATGCGAGCGAACTATAAAGGTTTCAATATCGCGATCCGGGAGCATTACGAGGAGGGGCTTCCGATGCTGAAAGTGATCCCGCAGGATTTGAGCCGTGCGGTATTGAATGTCATGAATAACGCTTGCTATGCGGTCTATAGTAAATCTAAGCTCTCGCCGATCGGGTATGAGCCGGTTATATCCGTGGATCTACGGAAGGAGGGAGATTCTTTAAGATTAAGTATCGAGGATAATGGTATCGGTATGCCGGAGAATATCCGGGAGCAGATATTCTCTGCGTTTTTTACCACGAAACCGGTGGGAGAGGGAACTGGCTTGGGGCTATCTATCACTCGATCTATTATAGAGGAGAAGCATGACGGGAAGATAGAGGTGGAATCGAAAGAAGGTGAGTTTACCCGTTTCATATTCCTTATTCCATTAACGAAATAAACAGAAGAATTATGGCGATCAAGATATTAAGCGTAGACGACGAACAGGATCTGGAAGCGTTGCTAACCCAATATTTCCGTCGGAAGATCCGTAAGGGAGAGTATGAGTTCTCCTTTGCCCATAATGGTTTGGAGGCATTGAGGATGATGTTGGACCATCCGGACTTTGATATCATATTGAGCGATATCAATATGCCGGAGATGGATGGCTTGACATTGCTGACGAAGATTAACGAGATGCGTAACCCGGCCTTGAAATGTATCATCGTATCGGCTTATGGGGATATGGAGAATATTCGTACTGCCATGAACCATGGTGCTTTCGACTTCGCTACCAAGCCGATCGATATGGAGGATCTGGAACGTACGATCGAGAAGGCGGTCGAGCAGATTTCTTTTATTAAGGAGGCCCAAAAGGAACATCATCAGCTAGAGGAGATACAATACGACTTGAACGTGGCACGTGAGATACAGCAATCGATCTTGCCGAAGCAGTTCCCTCCGTTCCCGCAATATAAGCAATTCGATCTCTATGCGACCATGAGTGCGGCGAAGGCCGTGGGGGTGATTTCTATGATTTCTTCTTGGTGGACGATAATCATCTGGGTTTTACGATCGCTGACGTGTCGGATAAGGGGATTCCCGCCGCTATTTTCATGGCGATCAGCCGTACGGTGATCCGTGCTACGGCGCTTAGGCAGCTTTCCCCGGCGGTCTGCATGAAGGAATCGAATGATCTATTGTGCCGTGAGAGTGTCAATGGGATGTTTGTTACTACTTTTTACGCGATCTTGAATATCCATACGGGCGACGTGGTTTATTGCAATGGGGGCATAATCGTCCGGTTTGGATTCGTAAGAACGATAAGGTATCTCTTTTGCCGATGACTGGTGGGATGGCCTTGGGAGTCGTGCCGGGATTAGCTTATAAAGAACAATCCTTGAAACTGGAAGCGGGAGACAGCTTGTTCCTCTATACGGATGGAATCAGTGAGGCGATGAACCTGCGGAATGAGCAATATGGAGATATCCGTTTGGTAGAGGCTTGTAGCTCCGTAAAGAACCAATCCCCCAATCCATGATCGAAGGTATATCCGAATCCGTCCAATCTTTCGTGAACGGCGCTACGCAGAGCGATGATATTACGATGTTGGCGCTGACTTATAAAGGATAATCATCTGGATAAAGGTAATTTCTTAAAGTTTACTTATATGAAAAAAGCATTTTCTGTATTTTTATCATTTTGCCTGTGTACTATTACCATGCTAGGCTTTACCGCTTGCGGTGATGATGAGCATGAGGATAAGCATGAGCATGGGCGAAGGACGGATCTAGTTGATGAGTTTGGTCGTATTCGTTGGGACGATCGGGTGAATCTATGGGCCATAGTTTGTTCCAAACCAATCGATTTCGTGGGTAATTACTATGTGGAGGATATGCCGATGGCTTATCAGCAGGAGGGGCTGAATGTTCGTTTCAGTGGAGTGGGCTATTCCTTGGAAGAGGGAAAGATTCCACCTACTATGTTGACAGAGGAATTCTTCTGTCTGCATGACTATACGATTACTCTCATGGAAGATTGAAATCTAAAGAAACATAAATTCATTGTATAACTTGTAGAGACGGGGCACGCCCCGTCTCTACAAATTACGATGGGCAATGTTAGGTGCTAAGAATGCCCATTATAAGCACTTTATAATGCCCATTGTAAGCCTTTAACGATGCCTATTATGACGAGCTTACGTTATAGGTTGTAAATGAGCATTATACAAATAAACGCTATATCAATAACAACTAACTTCATAAATGCATAAAGTCGAGTTACTTGTACTTCTAGAATTTATTTGGGTGCGGGTGCTCTGTCTTCTTAATGGTTGTACATATCCTTATTATAAAAATCCAGCACCTTGATCGCCATATCGTAGGCCGCTTGTGCCGGGCTTTCCGGATTGATCTCTATCGCTTGCAGGTAGCTGTTGAGGGCTAGGCGTACGTTGCCTAGTTTATAATGAGCTTTTCCGAGGAGAAACCAAGCCTCGTCGGATCTCGGTTGCTCCGTGAGGTAAGCGTCCAAGAGCCGGATCGCTTCTTCTAGTTTATTCTCTGAAATAAGTCGCTTTATCTCTTCCATATTTTTTGAATAGCTTTTTGATTTTGTCCCGCGAAGGTAAATAGAAACGCATGACTATATATATAATGTATAGGAAAAAACGCTTTTTTAGTGATCGATATACTGCGTACGTTAATTATTTGTGTAAGTTTGCACCCGATTTCTAACCAGCAAAAAATAGATATGCAAAAGAATTTGGTAATAGTGGAGTCACCAGCCAAGGCAAAAACCATCGAGAAGTTCCTCGGAAAGGACTATAAGGTTATGTCTAGCTATGGTCATATCCGCGACTTGAAAACGAAAGATTTCAGTATAGACCTCGAACACAATTATGCCCCGGAATACGTGATTCCCTCAGATAAGAAGAAACTCGTGACCGAATTGAAGAACGAAGCCAAGAAAGCCGAGCAGGTTTGGTTGGCTTCCGATGAGGACCGGGAGGGAGAGGCCATCTCTTGGCATTTATATGAGGTATTAGGATTGAAACCTGAGAATACGAAACGTATCGTTTTTCATGAAATTACCAAGAACGCTATATTACATGCGATTGAGACGCGAGAGATATCAATATCGATTTGGTGAACGCGCAGCAAGCCCGTCGTATCTTAGACCGTATCGTGGGTTTCGAGCTATCCCCCATTCTTTGGCGTAAGGTGAAGCGGCTTTATCCGCGGGGCGCGTGCAATCGGTTGCCGTACGTCTGATCGTAGAGCGGGAGCGAGAGATCAACGAGTTTGTCTCGGAGGCCGCCTACCGTGTGATCGCTAGCTTTATCTTGCCGGATGGTACGACAATCCTCAAGGCGGAGCTGAACCGTCGTTTGAAAGATAAGGAAGAGGTGGAGGCATTCCTTGAATCTTGCAAGGACGCTTCTTTCACGATCGATGATATCTCGAAAAAGCCGGTGCGTAAACACCAGCCCCTCCTTTTACGACATCTACCTTGCAGCAGGAGGCCGCCCGTAAGTTGGGTTATTCGGTCTCGCAGACCATGATGATCGCCCAACGCCTGTATGAGTCCGGATTGATCACGTATATGCGTACTGACTCCGTGAACTTAAGTGATTTGGCTTTGGGGACGGCAAAAGAAGCTATCTTGGATACCTACGGTGAGAAATATTATAAATTCCGTCAATATCATACCAAGAGCAAGGGAGCGCAAGAAGCGCACGAGGCGATTCGTCCGACCTATATCAGCAATGATGAGATAAGCGGGACCGCTCAGGAAAAGAGATTATACGAATTGATCCGCAAACGTACGATGCTTGCCAGATGGCGGACGCCGAGTTGGAGCGTACGACGATCTCCGTAGCATCGGCGGCAAGAAAGAGAAGTTCGTGGCTACCGGTGAGGTCATTACTTTCGACGGTTTCCTTCAGGTGTACCGCGAGAGTTTGATGACGAGAATGAGAAGGAACAGGAAAACGGCCTTCTTCCTCCGGTTACCTTGAACGAGGTATTGAGTATGAAGGATATCGTCGCTACCGAACGTTTCACGCAACGTCCTCCCCGCTATACGGAAGCAAGTTTGGTTCGCCGTTTGGAGGAATTGGGAATCGGTCGTCCTTCTACCTATGCGCCTACGATCCAGACGATTCAGAATCGAGAGTATGTCGTGAAAGGGGATAAGGAAGGAACGGAGCGTACTTATAATATCATAACCTTGGCTCAGCATACGATCAAGGAAGTCCAAAAGACGGAGATCGTAGGAGCGGACCGGAATAAGTTGATGCCAACCGATATCGGTACGGTCGTGAATGATTTCTTGATGGAGTATTTCCCGGGCGTATGGATTATAACTTCACGGCGAGCGTAGAGAAGGAATTCGATGCCGTAGCGGAAGGCGAGATGGTATGGACGGACGCGATCGATAAATTCTATAAACTATTCCATCCGATCGTGGAAGAGGCAGCCTCTGTCCGTACGGAGCATAAAGTGGGTGAGCGTGAATTGGGTATCGATCCGAAGAGCGGCAAACCTGTTTTCGTGAAGATCGGTCGTTATGGCCCAGTCGTACAGATCGGGCAGGCGCACCCAGAGGATAAAGAGGCTCCTAAACCTCAGTTCGCAACCTTGATGAAGGGGCAATCTATCGAGACGATTACTTTGGAAGAAGCCTTGAAATTGTTTGATCTACCCCGTACGATTGGTGAATATGAAGGTAAGGTCATGGTTGCCGCTGTCGGACGTTTTGGCCCGTTTATCCGTCATGACGGAAGTTCGTATCCATACCGAAGGGCTTGAATCCTTTGTCGATAACAGCCGAGGAAGCTATCGAGTTGATCGAGGCAAAAAACAAAAAGATGAGCAACGATTTATCAAGAAGTTCGATGAGGATCCGGAAATGGAGATCTTGAATGGTCGCTTCGGCCCTTATATCTCTTATAAGAAAAAGAATTACAGAATCCCTAAGACGATAGAGAAACCGGAGAACTTGACCTTGGAGGAATGCCAGAAGATAATCGCCGAGGCGGGAGAAAAACCTGCCGCGACGAAGAAACGTACGACACGGAAAAAGGCTTGATTATAGCTCTAAAAATTCATAGTTATGATTTACTAAACTCATAACTATGAATTTTTCAAAACATAACTATGATTTTTTTAGACATCGATACCCGTAAATTCTTTTAACGCATATCCGATCAAGAAGCTTAATGCGGCCACGCTAAAACTAAGTACTGCCATCTCGGGTAAACGCTTCCGGAAACTCTCGCTTCTCGCTATGGAATAATAATAGTTGAAAAGGGCATGATGCTTAACGCTATGATGAGCATAAGCCTAAAGCCATTAATACGTTCGATATAAAGATAAATGGAGCGACCAAGGCGACTACCGTAAAGATATAAGCTATTCCCGTATAGATCGATGCCTTAACAGGATGTTTCCCGTTTTCATTTCCACTCTCGGACTTGGTAGATAGATATTCGGAGGAAGCCATGGATAATGCGGCGGCTATTCCAGTGATGCTTCCGGTCAACGCTATTAATCTAGAGTCGCTCAAGGCAAGGGTAAAGCCAGCTAAAGCACCTGTAAATTCTACCAAAGCGTCATTTAGCCCCAGTACGACAGAACCCATATATTCCAACCGTTCCTCATTGATCAAGGCGATCAACCTCTGCTCATGCTCATCCTCGTCACGTGCGATTTGTTGCAAATCCGGATACTCATCATAAGAGGCGTAATCATTCTTGGCGCTTTCCTCGCTACCTTCCATTAGCTTAATGGCGAAAGTAATCCCCAAGATACGTGCCAACCAGTAGTATTTAGTGACACGTAATTTATTCGGGGAGATCTCTTGCCCCGTATACTTTTTCAGGATCGTATAATGTCCTTTCTCGTCATTCGCTATCTGTAGTAATACTTCCTTGTTGCTTGGATCTTTCTCGATAGCGGCGAGTTGCGTATAGAGAAGGCTCTCCGTGATTTCATTTTGTTGAAATCGAAGGAGAGCCTTTCTTGTTTTCTCGTTTATGTTCATCTTCTATCGTTACATTCTTTCCGGAACCTCGATGCCTAATAAATCCATACCGGATTTCACGATCTTAGCTACATTGGCGGATAAGACTAAACGGAAGTTCTTCAATTCCGGATTCTCTTCGCGAAGGATGGAGAAATCGTGATAGAATTGATTGTATTCCTTTACCAGATCATAAATATAGTTGGCGACACAGGCCGGGCTGTATAGCTTACCTGCCTCTTTCACGATCTCCGCATAATCGGCGATCATTTGGATCAGGTTCTCTTCTTTCTCGGAAATGGCGAAAGTAAGCGGTAACTGCTCCGGTAATACGATGCCCTGTTCCGCCGCTTTGCGCAATACGGAACGGATACGGGCGTAGGTATATTGGATGAATGGTCCCGTATTCCCATTGAAGTCGATAGACTCTTTCGGGTTGAACGTCATATTCTTGCGAGGGTCTACCTTTAATATGAAATATTTCAAGGAGCCAAGACCTACGATTCGGGCGATATTCTCAGCCTCTTCCGGAGTCATCTCGTCCAATTTCCCTAATTCTTGGGAAATCTCACGTGCGGTACTGATCATCTCGGCCATCAATCATCGGCATCTACGACCGTTCCCTCACGGCTCTTCATCTTACCTTCCGGTAGCTCTACCATTCCGTAGGAGAAGTGGACCAATCCTTTGCCGAACTCGAAGCCTAACTTATCCAATAAGATCGATAATACTTGGAAGTGATAATTCTGCTCGTTCCCTACCACATAGATCATCTTATTGATCGGGTAATCATCAAAGCGCAGCTTGGCGGTACCGATATCCTGCGTCATATAGACGGAAGTTCCATCCGCACGAAGCAATAATTTTTCATCCAGCCCGTCTTTCGTCAAATCAGCCCATACGGAGCCGTCTTCACGGCGATAGAAAATCCCTTTCTCTAGGCCTTCCATCACCTTGCCTTTTCCTTCCAGATACGTTTTGAGACTCGTAATAAATCTTATCGAAATCTACGCCTATCATCTTATAAGTCTCGTTGAACCCGGCGTATACCCAATTATTCATCATTTCCCAAAGCGCACGCACCTCTTTGTCTCCGGCTTCCCATTTACCGAAGCATCTCACGGCTTCCGCCATCAAGGTGGATTGAGCCTCGGCTTCTTCCTTGGTAAGGCCTTTCGCTTCTAACGCATGGGTCTCCTCTTTTAATTTGTTGCTGAATAATACGTAAAAGTCACCGATCAGATGGTCACCCTTCTTTCCGGTAGACTCTGGGGTAGCTCCATTTCCCCATTTCTGCCAAGCCAACATGGATTTACAGATATGGATACCACGATCGTTTACGATATTCGTCTTTACGATCTGGTTACCGTTCGCTTTCATGATCTTCGATAAGCTGTATCCTAATAAGTTGTTGCGGACATGGCCCAAGTGAAGCGGTTTATTTGTATTGGGAGAGGAATATTCGATCATAACCAAAGGCGACTGCTCGGTAACCGGAATGATACCGTAAGCGGGCTGCTCATTGATCGAGTTTAGTAAATCGATCCAGCAAGAGCAAGCGACCGTCAGGTTAAGGAATCCTTTGATTACATTAAATTCAGCTACCGCTGGCTCGTTTCTCAACAAGTACTCACCGATTTCCTGAGCGGTCTGCTCCGGAGATTTCTTCGACATGCGAAGGAATGGGAATACGACTAGGGTCAAGTGCCCCTTGAATTCTTTTTTCGTTTTTTGTAACTGCACTTGGCTAGCGGTGACATCCGCTCCGTACAGCTCTTTGATGCCGGCTATGATAGCCCCGGTAATCTGTTGTTCGATAACCATATTCGTCTAACTATAATTCGGATTTTATTTGCACGCGAAGGTACACAAAAAGGATACAATTTGCATCGTATCCTTCTTCTATAGAGAATAATGGTGTTTCTTATTTGATTAGCTCGTTCAATTCAGCACCAGCCTTGAACTTCACGGCCTTGCGAGCTGCGATTTCAATGGTTTCTTTAGTTTTCGGGTTAACACCTTTACGAGCGGCCTTCTCTGACACAGAGAATGAACCGAAGCCAAGTAGAGCGACTTACCGCCTTCTTTTAATTCGTTAGAAACTGTGTCAACAAAAGCTTCTACTGCCTTTTTAGCATCCACTTTGCTGAGACCTGATTTTTCAGCGACTGCACTAATAAATTCTGATTTGTTCATGATGGTTTGACTGTTAATATATTAAACAAAACTATGATAACCGATAGACGGCTCCAAATGTAGTTTTATTTTGAAATATCACAAAAGAAAAACCTACTTTTTTACCGATTTACATATGTTTTAGTATTATTATGGGCAAAAACGGCTAAAATATATTTACCTTTGCCGCTAAATTAACGTAGTATATGATGAATCAGACAAATTCGGGGTTCTTGAATAGTATCCCGCCGGTAACGAAAAATCTTATCATTATAAACTTGCTATTTTGGGTAGCCAGCCTTGCACTGCCGAAGTCGGCATCGATTTGGTGGATTTATTAGGGCTTCACTTCCCGGGTGCTACCGACTTCAAGGCTTATCAGATCGTTTCTTATATGTTCATGCACGATACCCATTCGTTCGCGCATGTGTTTTTTAATATGTTCGCCGTTTATATGTTCGGCCGGGTATTGGAGAACGTATGGGGCAACAGTTTCTTGATTTTTTACTTCGTGACGGGTATAGCGCCGGTTTGGTACAAGAGGTGGTATGGTTCTTTAATTTGCGGGATGTGATCTTCGCTAGCCAAGACATGATAAACTTGAATGGAGCCCAGATTATCAGCAAAAGCGAGTTCTTGAATTATTTCGTGACCATTGGCGCTTCGGGTGCCGTATTCGGAATCTTGTTGGCATTCGCGATGATCTTCCCGAATGTTCCTTTGTACTTGATGTTCATACCGATCCCGATTAAAGCCAAATATTTCGTAATATTTTATGGTCTTGCCGAACTATTTATGGGTGTGGCTAGTTTTGGTGGCGATACGGTAGCGCATTTCGCTCATTTGGGGGGTATGTTATTCGGTTATTTCCTAATTCGTTATTGGAAAAAGAAAGATGCAGACAATGGACGGTATTTTTACTAATTTGAAGCGTATGTTTCAGTCGGGTAATATCCTGTCGAAACTGATATATATAAATGTAGGCTTGTTTATCTTGATACGTTTGGCCAGCGTATTGTTTATGCTCTTTAATGTGCAAGGGGTACCTTTTTTGCAGTATTTGCAGTTACCGGCTTCTCCGGAACTTTTGCTCTTCCGTCCGTGGACGTTGTTTACTTATATGTTCACTCATTTTGACTTCTTGCATATCTTGTTCAATATGCTTTGGTTGTATTGGTTCGGGGGATTGTTCTTGAATTTCTTCAATGAGCGGCAGTTGGGAGGCTTGTATATATTGGGAGGTCTTGCGGGTGCGATATTGTTTGTCCTTGCTTATAATATTTTCCCTTATTTCCAGAACGTGGCTTCTTTTAGCTATTTGATGGGGGCTTCGGCATCTGTTATGGCGATCGTTTTCGCCGTGTCGTTTTACCGGAAGGATTTGGAGATTAATTTATTCTTGATCGGAAGGATCAAATTAATTTATTTGGCTATCTTTACGCTTGGTGATCGATTTGTTGGCGATGACTTCTGATAATGCGGGAGGACATATCGCCCATATCGGCGGGGCTTTGTTTGGTATGTGGTTTGCTTCCCGTATTCGTAATGGAAAGGACTTGACCGCTCCAATGAATCGGTTGATCGACTGGTTCGTGAATTTGGGCAAACGGAAACCGAAGATGCGTGTGACTTATAAACGTAACGAAACGGATTATGAGTATAACGCACGCAAACATCAGGAGTCGGTGGATCTAGATACTATACTGGATAAATTGAAACGTTCCGGTTATGAGAGCCTTTCCGCTGAAGAGAAAAAGCGACTTTTCGACGCCAGTAAGAAATAACAGATACTTATGAAAACTCTACGGATTTTTCTTCAATTCTTATTTGTCGTAGCGAATGTGGTGGCTGTCGTGTTGTTGATAGTCTCGGCTTACTCGGATCGGGTGTCTCCTGAGACGAGTATGACGTTATCTTATCTGGGATTAGCCTTTCCAGTCTTATGTGTAGTCAATCTTTGCTTTATTATCTATTGGCTGTTCTTATGGGAATGGAAGTTCTTATTGATCGGCATATTCTCCTTCTTGTTATGTTGGGGTCCCGTGAAACGCTATTTTCCGTTTCACTCGCATAAGGATGTCCCTCGGGAAGAGGTACTGAAGGTGCTGACTTATAATGTGATGGCTTTTGGGTACAAGAATCATACGAAGATAGCTCCGAACAAGATTATCCAATATATCGCTAACTCGGACGCGGATATTGTTTGTTTGCAGGAATATGCCACGGCTAAATCAGAGAAGAGCCTTACTGCCTCTAAGATCTATGATGCGTTGAGCATGTATCCTTATCGTTCTGTATTTTATCAAAGCTCCACGAAATTCCAGAGTTTCGGCATCGCTGTGTTCTCCAAATATCCGCTGTCGAATTCCCGGATGGTGAAATACGATTCGGATTATAACGGCTCTTCCGTACATGAAGTGAACATCAAGGGAAAGAAGTTGACCTTGATTAATAACCATTTGGAATCGTTTAAACTGACGATGGAGGATCGGACCCGTTATTCATCCCTTATAAAGAGCTTTAGCTCGGATGGGTTGGACGATTTGAAAGGAGCGTTCGAGCAAAAGCTAGGACCTGCTTTCCGGATTCGGGCTAAGCAAGCGGAAGCGGTATCAAAAGAGATTAAGAACGCGAAAGGAGATTATGTCTTGGTATGCGGTGACTTAATGATACGCCTATTTCTTATGCGCACCGTACGATCCAAGGGGATTTGACGGATGCCTTTGCCGAGTCTGGCCGGGAATGGGCATTACCTATAATCAAAATTTCTTCTGGTTCCGTATCGATAATATCCTGCATTCCCCGAACATGACCTCTATGAATTGTTCCGTGGATAAGGTCGCTTATTCAGACCACTACCCGTTATGGTGTTATCTGAAACTTGAATAAAAGGGTTTCATCACTCGGATTCTGCGTTCTGCGCAGCGTCAAATACGTCGGCGAACAAGTTCTCGACAAAGAAGAAGGTAGCGTTACAGAATAGCTAGGATCTTTGATCAGCGCTATCGTATTGCTATCCCCATTATTGGCGATTACATCTTCCGCTTTATAGGTCTTGTACTTTTTATCGTTTAGCGGATCATATTGATATACGATATCGCTCGCCTCGATCGTGTACCGGTTGTCGAAGCAGGTGATACGCATTTTATATTTAATGATAGTCTTGTCTGTATCATTCAACAATAATTCAACCTTAGAGCTTACGAAGATGGTCCCTTTGTTCTTGTTCGAGTTTACGTTGGATAAGAAGACATCTTTTCCATAAGATTTCTTAGCCCATGCGTTAATAGCGTTGAATATTTCTAGTTTAGAGGTATTCTCGATCTCTACATCATCGCTATAGCATACCTTCCTGTTTTTCATGGGGGCGCATTCGTCTACCTCGCCTTTATGCCCCTGCGCCATGACTAGCACAGGGAACATCATATATATTAATAATAGAATCTTTTTCATAAATGCAACTCTCTTTTTCGTTATTTGATCCATACATTCGTAATCTCGCCGATTAACATCGTTTGCTGTCCTTCGGAGGTCTCGCCTTGTTTACGGCACTCGATAATAATCCATGGCGCATCGGCAGATGTGCCGGGCTTGGAGAAGGATAATCGATATACATCGTTATTGCCAATCGCTTTATAAGCAGGACTATCTTTGGATATGGAGATTGTACTGATCGTTTTACCGAACATATTGCCTATGCCTTTCCATTCAACGTTTGCGTCGGTCGTATTTCCTTTTACGGCTTTGATTTGTAAAGCGTTGTCCGGTAACATTTGGAGGATCGTGCTAGGTATTTTGTCAGCTTGGAACGCTACGAACCTTCCATCGGTGCCACAGCTCGTGTTTCCCGTTGCGGAGCGGATACTGGTTCTACCGGTGCGGTTGTCAGCAACTGTGCGCCTAATGTGTTGGTTGCGCTATCGAACGTCTTGTCTGCGAAGTCAATCGTGGCCTTACGGAACTTACCGCTGATACGGTTCAATTTCGTCTTACTCTTATTCAAGCATACTCGTCCGTGATCCATTCCTCGGCTAGGTATTTCTCCGGCTCGTTCTGGTAAGACACGTTATATTCATATCGGATGCCCGCAAGTTGCAGGTACAAGCATGTTCCTTACATTCAATGATAATACGGTATTTCATCATCGCCCGATCGAGGGATAAGGCTGTGCTGGAGAATACTATATATTCTTCTCCGATAATGGCGATCTCGCCTTTTGCCTCATTTTGATAAGCTACTCTACTTTCCTTTGTGTTAAAATTTTCTTGTCCCCATTTTAATAGTTGTTGGTAGATTTGTGCCTTGCTTAAAGAGGGGGCATTAATCTCTCGGGTAAAAACGACTTTACCGTCTGCAACCGGAACGGCCCCTGCCAGATAGTGTTGATCCTCTTGCGCGAATAGCAGGGCGGGGATAAATAACAGAGCGAATAATAACTGTTTCATGGTATATTTTCCTTATTATTTTAGCCCCAAAGATATACATTTGCGTTTGAAATAAACTATGAGCGTGACAAATAATTATACTAATTGCTCTTTATCAAAGAAAAAAAGTCTATATTTGCACCCTGTGAAAAACGAATATAAATAATGTAATAACATAAACCTAAGATTCAGATGCAAAACAAAGGATTTGTAAAGGTCTTCGCGGTGTTACTTACGCTTGTCTGTTTGTTCTATTTGTCGTTCTCGTTCGTGACGCAACATTACAACAGTAAAGCCGCTGAGTATGCGGGTGGAGATCCTGCGAAAGAGAGTGCTTATTTAGACTCACTATCTACTCAGAAGGTATGGTTAGGCTATACGCTTAAGCAATGCCGTGAAATGGAAATTAGTTTAGGTCTTGACTTAAAGGGCGGTATGAACGTTGTCCTTGAGTTGAACGTGGCGGATGTAATCCGTTCGTTGTCTAACAACAACCAAGACGAGAATTTCAACAAGGCGTTGGATTTAGCTTACGCGCATCAAGCGACTAGCCAAAAAGATTTCATCGACCTTTTCGCTGAGGAGTATAAGAAGTTGGATAGCGGCGCACGTCTTTCCGCTATTTTCAGTACATTCGAGTTAAAAGATAAAATCACGCCCCAGAGCTCTGACGCTCAGGTTGTTTCTGTTTTGAAACAAGAGTTGCAGAGTGCGATTGATAACTCATTCAACGTATTGCGTACTCGTATCGACCGTTTCGGTGTGGTTTCTCCGAACATCCAACGTTTGGAGACAGCGGGTCGTATCTTGGTTGAGTTGCCGGGTGTGAAAGAACCGGAACGTGTTCGTAAGTTGCTTCAAGGTAGCGCTAACTTGGAATTCTGGGAACTTATAAGTTGCCGGAAATCTATCAACAATTGGTTGCCGCTGATAATGTATTGGCTACTATCCTAAGTAAGGAGACTTCCGCTGATTCTGTAGCTACCGATAATGTTGAGAAAATCGCTGATGCCGCTGATGCGAATGTAAGTGAGGCCGATTCTTTGTTGGCTGAGCTTGGTCAAGATAAAAAAGATACGGAAGCTAATCAAAGCATGGAAGAGTTCGCTAAGCAACATCCATTATTTGCTTTATTGCAGATTAGCCAGTACAACGGTCAGTTGTCTCCGGGTTCGACGGTAGGTATCGCTCAAGCAAAAGATATGGAGAAGATCAGCGAATACCTGAACATGAAACAAGTGAAAGAGGTATTGCCTCGTAACTTGGCTTTAAAATGGGGTGTAAAGGCGATCGATGATAAAGAGCAGTTCTTTGAGTTATATGCCTTGAAGGTAACGAACCGTGACGGAAGTCCCGCTTTAGGTGGTGACGTAGTAACAGATGCTAACGCTGACTTTATGCAACAAGCCGGTCGTTCAGAGCAAATGGTTAACATGGTTATGAATGCCGAAGGCTCTAAGGCTTGGGCTCGTTTGACGAAAGAGAATATCGGTCGCCAGATCGCTATCGTTTTGGATGAGATGGTTTATTCCGCTCCGAACGTAAACGATGAGATCACGGGAGGTCGTTCACAAATCACCGGTCACTTTACACCGGAAGAGGCGAAGGACTTAGCGAACGTATTGAAATCGGGTAAGATGGCTGCTTCCGTACATATCGTTCAAGAAGGACGTCGTTGGTCCGTCTTTGGGACAAGAGGCTATCAATGCCGGTGTGATTTCTTTCGTTTTGGCATTGGTGCTGTTGATGGTTTATATGTGCGCATTCTACGGATTGGTACCGGGATTGATCGCCGATGGTGCTTTGGTATTGAACATTTTCTTCACGATGGGTATCCTTGCTTCTTTCCAAGCGGTTCTTACCTTGCCGGGTATTGCCGGTATGGTGTTGACGCTAGGTATGGCAGTCGATGCTAACGTATTGATATATGAGCGTACGAAAGAGGAACTTCGTGCCGGTAAGTCTTTAGGAAAGCTATCGCCGACGGTTTACAGCAATGCGTTCTCCGCTATCTTCGACTCAAACTTGACATCTATCATTACCGGTATCGTATTGTTCTATTTCGGTACGGGTCCTATCCGTGGTTTCGCTACGACGATGATCATCGGTTTGTTCGCTTCATTCCTTACAGCCGTGTTCTTGACTCGTATCGTTTATGAGGCATTGTTAGCGAAAGATAAATTGAAGAACGTGACATTCACGACTTCTCTGACGAAAGACTTGCTGACAAACCCGAAGATCAATTTCTTGGGTGCTCGCAAGGTCGGTTATTTGATTCCGGCCGCTATTATCGTATTGGGTGCTATTTCCATGATGACGATCGGTTTGAATAACGGTATCGATTTCACGGGTGGACGTAACTACGTGATTCGTTTTAATCAAGAGGTGAAGACTGACGATGTTCGTAATATGCTGGACGCTCAGTTAGACGGTTCTGTTAGTGTTATCCAGATCGGTACAGCGGATCAAGTACGTGTGTCTACCAACTATAAGATCAATGATAACGATCCTACGGTAGATCAAGAGATCGAGAATAAATTGTTTGAGGGCGTGAAATCCTTACTTCCGGAAGGAACTACATTAGATGAGTTCACGACTACTTTCATACAGAGTTCGCAGAAGGTGGGTCCTAGCATGGCAGACGATATCAAGAATAGCGCTATCTTAGCGGTAATTTTCGCCATGATCTGTATGGCCGCTTATATCCTGCTTCGTTTCCGTGATGTGTCATTCTCTGTTGGTGCGTTCGCCTCTGTTGCTACGACTACATTGTGTATCATTTCTTTCTATACCTTGTTATGGAAGGTTCTTCCGTTCTCAATGGAGGTAGACCAGACGTTTATCGCAGCTATCTTGACGATTATCGGTTACTCTATCAATGATACCGTGGTTGTATTCGACCGTATCCGTGAGACAATCGCTTTGTATCCGAAGCGTGATCGTTATCAAGTGATCAATGATGCGTTGAACTCTACCTTGTGTCGTACATTTAATACATCATTGACTACGTTGGTGGTTGTATTGTGTATCTTCATCTTGGGCGGTAGCACGATCCGAAGCTTTACGTTCGCTATCTTATTAGGTATCATTATCGGTACATACTCTACTTTGTTCGTCGCTACTCCGATCGCTTACGAGTTGCAGAAGAAGAAGATCAATAAGAAAGCTGCTGCTGAGAAAGCCGGAAAATAATATATTTCTTTAAGGATTTTATGAAGATCCTCTATCTTTCCTGTGTAAACGGAGAGATAGAGGATTTTTTATGTATTAATTCTTAAGGAGATAAGTATGAATGAGAATGATTTTGTGGTGGGTGTACTTACGTATATCACCTGCCTGCGTGAGAAAAAGCGTTATTCCACGGCGAAGAGTTATCAAGATGCGTTGAGGTCGTTTAAATGTTTTTGTGGCCGGGAAGAGATTCCTTATGCGTATATTAATCGGGATACACTTTTGCGTTATCAATCTTGCTGTTGGCCAAGGGATGTGCTCGTAACACGGTATCTACTTATATGCGCCGGATTCGTCACATCTATAATTTAGCGGTAGAGGTGGGTGAGGCTGCTATATCCCTCATTTGTTTAAGAATGTGTTTACGGGGGTTGAGAGTAAACGTAAAAAGGCGTTGCTTCGGAAAGCCTGCGCTTGCTGATGACAAGCCAGTGACAGATCCGCAACAGAAGAGGACTCAATCAGCCTTTTGCCTGATGTTTTTGTTTTGCGGGATGGCTTTCGTAGATTTGGCGCATTTGCGAAAGGAGGATATCAAGGAAGGGATCTTGTCTTATTATCGGCAGAAAAGCGGATCCCTTATACAGGTGGAGATCCCAGCGGAGGCACAAGGGCTGCTGAATGAGTTGGCAGCCGATACAACCGAGGATTCGCCCTATCTGTTTCCATTTTTAGAGGGAATGAAGACCGGTGAGGATGCCTACAAGGAATATAATACCGTATTAGGAGGTTTTAACCGCAGATTGAAAACACTGTCGGAATCCATCGGTATTCGTACTCGGGTTACCTCATACACGATTCGTCACTCTTTCGCCACGACCTTGAAGGAGCAAAACGTACCGATTGAGATGATCAGTGAACTGTTAGGGCATAAATCTATCAAGACTACGCAAATATACTTGAAGAGTTTCTCTTTAGAAAAGCTCTCGATCGTAAACAAACTTTGTTTCGAGAGTGTGTATAATTATGCGCCGAAAGTAGGGTGAAGAAAAGTACGCTACTTGGCGAGTAGCCAAACTGACTGCTACTTGGCGAGTAGCGTTCATTTCATGCCGCAAATGTAGTAAAAAATAACATAACACAAGCAAATATTAGGCTTTGTTTGTGTTTCAACCTTAATTTCTCTTTAAATCTTCGTTCTTATTTCTGATGTATAGACATGGCAATAGAAACGAAATGGCCTCGTTATTCCCGAAATCATCACGTTATCCAAAGTAAACTCCATATAACATCATGTAGAGATGGAGCGTGCTCCGTCTCCCACCGCCTGATAGTAACTAAAATACCATTGTAAGGGGATGAAACGGGACACGCTCCGTCTCTACAACTAAGGAATATCCTTCACTCCTCTTGTTAAGGCTACTCGCCAAGTAGCATGAGTATTGAAGGGATGCAAATTTCAGTAATTCCTTTTTATTTTCACATAAGTGTTTATTTATCAGGGTATTACAAGAATATCTTGGTAAGGCTCTGAATTATCTTCCTCAATGAATATCATGACAAGTAATAGCTCTGATAGAGCTATGGTGCATATACGCAATCGCCGTAGCCAGGAGGCTGTACGCTGGTACGTACTGACGCTTCCTACCGCTGTTGGGGGACGTGATAATATCTATTCGTCAAAAGGATTAGATGCCGAGCTTTCCCGTCGTAAACGTTGTGGGGAACCCTTGTTCGAGTACTTTGCCCCCTCGTATGTCGAGGCTCGCAAGGTGGGAGGCAAGATGGTCAATACGAGGAAGCCTCTTTTATACAACTATGTGTTTATCCATGCTTCGGAGAATGAGATTTTCCGTTTGAAACGTATCATGCCCTTATATAATCTTCTTCCTCGGGTATCCGTGGGCGAACACTCTTATTTTCCTTACCTGTCAGATCATGAGATGGAGACCTTACGCTGGATGGCTGAATCTTATTCCAATGAGCTTCCGGTGTACGTACCGGATAGCGGTCGCTTGCTGAAAGGTGACCGTGTACGTATCACCTCGGGTTCTTTCATGGGGATGGAGGCTGAGGTGGTGGTGCAACCGGGTGGAGGTCATAAGGATGTCATGGTACGTATCCTTGACTGTATGTGGGTTCCTCTATTTGAGGTAAGACAAGGCGAGTATGAGCTGATCGAGTTGAATACGAAAGGCAAGCATGTTTATACCCATTTGGATAACGATCGTTTATCGGAAGGTATGCACAAGGCGTTGGGGCGTTATTATCTCTCGGGCAAATTGGGAAAGGAAGACGAACTTCTGGTTTGTGAGGTGCTGAAGGGCTATGCTTCCCTTCGTGTGGAGACCGACGTGATGCGTTGCAAGGTTTACTCATTACTCCTTCCGGCCTATAAGCTGTTGGATCAGGAAGAGGAGTTTGAACGCTTGTATTCCACCCTACGCAATATGCTTCCATTGGTTAAGGCAGTGAATTCTCGTGCCTTGCTGCTCGTCACGCTTTACGGCTGCACGAATAGCAACCTGTATTACCGTATGGCGCATGACTGGTAGATCCCTGGCGTGATGACCCTTCGCCTAAGAGAAGCAAGGCGTTGTTGATACAGCGTTTACACGATTACGATATTTGGCTAAAACATTAAATAGTAGACTGTCATGAGCAAGGAAAGCGAAACTCCCTCCGGTATCCGTTTGATGCTATTGCTGAAAGAACATTTGAGAGAGATCATGAATCGTGAGTGTGCGAATCAGGCCTCGATCCATTTATATTGTACGGGATCTTATTGGGTTGCGTTCGAACGTTCCGCTTATCAATTGCGTCGTGCCTTTCCGGATAGCGAGATCACGCCGATGCGCTTGTACGCTTATCCTTTTCCGGTTGTCATGGTTTCCGTAACGGATCGTTCCCTCCGTTTGTATGAACGAAAACATATAGCTAAGCAGAACGGGGCGGATTACAAGTTACTGACTGTACCTGAACTCTCCGCTCCCGCCTACCAAGCATGGCATTCGAGGGAGGTGAAGGGACTCCCTGCGTTAAACTAATCGGAAAACTCGCTCACTACATTAAAACAGGGACAGGATTTCAACGGGTCCAAGTCCCGATGTCCCACGATCAGGGCTTTGGGGAATCGCTGATGCAATTCACGAAGCAAACCCTGTAGGGCTTCTCGTTGGGCTTCCGTTCGGGTATCCATGGGAGTCTTTCCATCGTTGGCGAGTCTCCGATATAGCAAACCCCGATACTGTACCGATTGTGGTTCTTACAGTGAGCGCCCACTTGTTCAAGGGGTCTACCGGTCTCGATCGTACCATCGGTCGGGATAACGAAGTGATATCCGCAGCCATTCCAGCCGAGAAGAGCGATGCAGACGGTCGATGTCCATCATCCGTAAAGTGCTGCCCTCCTATTGGCAGAGTAATGCACGATAATCAGCGTGATGGTTCTCATCCGATCCAACCGCTAGCGGCTCCACCGGCGCACCGGTGATGATAAAACCGTCATACTTCTGGTCGCGGATATCGTCGAACGTTTTGTAAAAGGTGAGAAGATGATCCTCCGGCGTATTTTTGGAATGGTATGTTTCGGTCTGGAGTCAGATCGACCTCGATCTGGATCGGCGTGTTGGATAAACAGCGCAGGATCTGGGTCTCGGTAATGATTTTCAGAGGCATCAGGTTGAGTAAACCGATGCGAAGAGGACGAATGTCCTGTGTCGCGGCACGGTGTTCGGTCATAACGAAAATGTTTTCGCTTTCCAATACGGCGCGTGCTGGCAGACTGTCGGCTATCTTGATAGGCAAGCCGACACCTCCTTTTTTCTTTACAATCTTTATATAATATATATTCAGTATAGCAGATTTACGGCAGTATCTCAAGGGTTTGCATAAAATGCAGAAAAAACGAAAAATAACTGTTGACAAAACAGGGGGAATAATGGTATCCTGAATAAGCTGTTTTCAAACAGCGGTTCAGCATACCAAAAAAAGAATTTGAAAAAAAGTTCTTGACAAATGGTGAAAAGTTTGGTATCCTGAATAGGCTGT
>ENA-OQDF01000255-OQDF01000255.1-human-gut-metagenome-genome-assembly--contig:-NODE-255-length-21512-cov-3.055226_pt1 | contig 21512 bp, 30 predicted proteins | sample MGYA00242769_ERZ504597 | MGnify/ENA primary metagenome ERZ504597 (study PRJEB26092, sample SAMD00036305) | human gut metagenome | host: Homo sapiens | study: EMG produced TPA metagenomics assembly of...
AAAAAAGAAATGTACTTCCGGTTTGGGCACTGGTATCTGGGATTGTATCCGACATTACATACAGGTCAGAAACGTATCACAGAGGAAATTCCTCTGCGTATCACAGAAAATTTTATACTTCCTGTATGGATCGGATGGACCGAAACTACTGATTATACAATAAAAGAAGAAACCTATACCAGGAAAGAAGCCGAGAAGGAAGCTGTGCAAAGATTTCATCAATATGAAAAGAAGCTGCTTCAAAATGGCATTAAGATCAGTGAAAATCATATTACTACCAGGCTGACAGAATCTCTGTGCATTACCGGAGGAACCCTGCTTATCATCGAACAGACAGGCGAAAAAAGCCGGATAACATAAAATTCCATAAAAATTTGTATTTAAAAAGTTGCAGGGAGGTGTTACAATGGATGCATCTGGTTTTAACCGGACTTTGATTATCGTCCATAAACGAGGCAATAATCCATTATTAACTTATCAACAGGAAAGGACATCACAGGATGGCTGGCAATATTATTGAATTACACACAGAAGTCCCCGCAGAACTGGAAGCAAATGTATTTGGCCAGTTTGATGAGCATCTTAAGCTGATTGAGAGAACACTGAATGTGACAGTGATCTCCAGAGACGGAATCCTTAAGATACTTGGCAATGAACAGAATGCGGCTTCTGCGAAGAAACTGATAGAAGAACTGACAGTACTTGCAAAAAGAGGCAACACGATCACGAAACAGAATGTCAATTATGCTCTTTCTCTGGCAATGGAGCAGAGAAACGAAGTTCTCACAGAAATAGACAAAGATTTTATCTGTAACACCATACAGGGCAGACCTATCAAGCCCAAAACACTGGGGCAGAAAGATTATGTAGAACAGATACGCAAAAAAATGATCGTGTTCGGTGTAGGTCCTGCCGGTACCGGCAAAACCTATCTGGCGATGGCAATGGCTGTCACAGCTTCCGAAATGAGGAGGTCAGCAGGATCATCCTGACACGTCCTGCTATTGAGCCGGTGAGAAGCTGGGATTTCTTCCGGGAGATCTGCAGAGCAAGGTAGATCCTTATCTGAGACCACTCTATGATGCACTGTACCAGATCATGGGAGCGGACAGCTTTGCGAAAAATATGGAGCGTGGCCTGATCGAGGTTGCACCGCTTGCATATATGCGCGGACGTACACTGGATAATGCATTTATCATTCTCGATGAAGCACAGAATACTACTCCGGCACAGATGAAGATGTTCCTGACACGTATCGGATTTGGTTCCAAGGTTATCATCACCGGAGATGCCTCACAGAAAGATCTTCCAAGAGATGCCACATCCGGACTTGACGTGGCAATGAAAGTACTGAAAAAATAGATGACATTGGCTTCTGCCAGCTTACCAGCAAGGATGTTGTCCGTCATCCTCTGGTACAGCAGATCGTACAGGCTTATGATGCCTATGAGAAGAAACAAAAACCTGAAAGACCAGCAAGACGCAGAAACGGGGTAAATGAACGATGAACATGCAGATTGATTATGAGACAGAGCGTGAACTGGGGATCGACTATGAGACACTGGCAGTAAAGGTAGCTGACAAGGTTCTTGAAATGGAAAAATGTCCCTATGATGCACAGGTGAATCTTGTACTTACAGATAACGAAGAGATTGAGAGAGTTAATACTGAGTTTCGCGATATCGCAAGACCTACGGATGTTTTATCCTTCCCTATGATTCCTTTTGAGACACCGGCAGGATATGATATTGTGGAGGAAGATGAATCTTACTTTGATCTGGATACAGACGAACTTCTTCTTGGAGATATCATGATCTCAGTTGACAAGGTATTTGCGCAGGCAGAGGAATACGGACACAGTGTGACAAGAGAATTCTGTTTTCTGGTTGCACACAGTATGCTGCATCTGCTGGGATATGACCATATGACTCCCGGGGAAGCAGCAGTCATGGAGGCAAAACAGGCGAAAGCCCTGGAGGAGCTTGGGATTACACGCTGATCTTCAAATTCTGTTATTGCAGGCAATTTCTGATGGATTTTGTCTCGTAACTGTAAAGACACTGAACAGTTACAAAAAATATATTTATATGGAGTAACAAAAAGATGAATTACCGGGAACGACTTAAAGATAAAAAACGTATTGTAATTAAGATCGGTTCTTCTTCCCTGACTCATTCGGAGACAGGAAGACTGAACCTTCGCAAACTGGAAGTGCTGGCAAGAGAGCTCAGTGACCTTCGCAATCAGGGAAAAGATGTCATACTGGTTTCTTCAGGAGCTATAGCAACAGGTGTGGCAGCTCTTGGAATGCATGAGAAACCCACAGAACTGAAAGGAAAACAGGCATGTGCAGCAGTAGGACAGGCCAGACTGATGATGATTTATCAGAAACTTTTTTCTGAATATAATCAGCTTTCCGCTCAGATCCTTATGACCAAAAATACTATGGTTAATAATGTTAACCGAAAGAATGCTCAGAATACTTTCAATGAACTGCTCAGTCTGGGAGTGATTCCCATTGTAAACGAGAATGACTCCATTTCCACCTATGAGCTTCAGAATCTGGAGAAATTCGGAGATAATGATACATTGTCTGCAATGGTTGCCGCACTTGTACGGGCAGATCTGCTGATCCTGTTATCAGATATTGATGGTCTTTTTACAGATGATCCCAATACTAATCCTGATGCAAAATTCATTGATGTGGTAGAAAATCTGGATGATAATCTGCTTAACATGGGAAAAGGTACTTCTGGAAGTAAGGTAGGAACCGGCGGAATGGCTACTAAGCTGACAGCAGCACAGATCGCTTCTGCAGCAGGCGTAGATATGGTGATCGCAAACGGAGCCGATTTCCATATTATCCATAAGATCACAGAGGGACGCAGGTACGGTACGCTGTTTGTAAGCCAGTCCAAAGAAGAAGTTTATCTGATCGATATTATTGACAGATTGTTATAATACCGGAAATTTACCGGTGCCAAATGACATTCACAAAGTAAATGGCAGTGTTTACAGACAGACTGCCGCAGACAAAAAACAGGAGGAAGAACTATGGAAGTTGAGAAAATCGACCGCATTAATGCACTTGCACATAAGGCCAAAAGTGTGGGGCTTACTGAAGAAGAGAAAAAAGAAAGAGAACTGCTGCGCAAGGAATATATTGCATCTGTCCGCATGAACCTTCGCGCTCAGCTGGACAATGTGGATGTTCAGCAGGAAGACGGAACAATCATTAATCTGGGTGAAAAATATGGAATCAAAAAAAGACATTAGAAAGAAGATTTTCGCAGAAAGAAAGCTGCGCACAGATGAACAGATAGAGGCAATGAGCCTCACGATTACTGACAAAGTGACCGCACTTCCTGCATTTAAGAATGCGGACCGCATTCTGGTATATGCAGATTACAACCATGAAGTTGTCACAGAGTATCTTATAAAAGAAGCATGGAAGGCCGGCAAGGAGGTTGCAGTTCCCAAGGTTGTGGGAAAGGATATGGTATTTTATAAGCTGACAGACTTTGCCCGGCTGGAACCCGGATATTTTGGGATTCCTGAGCCTGTATCAGGGGAGATCGTTAACTGGTCCAAGGCTCTTATGATCATGCCTGGAGTAGCTTTTGACAGAGCAAACCACAGAGTCGGATACGGTGGTGGCTTCTATGACCGTTATCTTGAAAAACATCCGCAGCTTGAAAGAATTGCCATTGCATTTTCTTTTCAGATGTTGCCGGAGGTTCCCACAGAACCTACTGATATCTGTCCGCAGATCATAGTAACAGAAGAGGAGATATGCTATCTTACTGACTGAAAGGGGAACTGAACATGAATGAAATGCTGAACCGCCTTGGCATGAATGCGAAGGCAGCTGAAACAGAAATGAGAAATCTTTCTACAAACAAAAAAAATGAAGTGCTTCTTGCAGTAGCAGACAACTGGTAGAGGACGCACAGACTCTGCTCAGTGCCAACAGGCTGGATGTAGAAACCGGAAAAAGGAATCATATGCCTGAGGGGCTGATCGACAGGCTTCTTCTCACAGAGAGCAGGATTGAAGGAATGGCAGAGGGCCTGCGTCAGGTTGCAGCCTGGATGATCCTGTCGGGGAAGTAACCGGGATGAAAAAACGCCCAAACGGACTGCTGATCGGGCAGAAGAGAGTACCTCTTGGCGTGATCGGAATTATCTATGAAGCAAGACCGAATGTAACTGCGGATGCATTTGCACTCTGCTTTAAGACCGGTAATGTGGTAATCCTAAAGGGTGGAAGTGATGCGATCCATTCCAACGAGGCAATTGTAAACTGTATCAGGGAAACTCTGAATGAACAGGGCGTGACAGAGGATGCGATCCAGCTGATTTCTGATACATCCAGAGAGACAGCAGCAGAATTCATGAAAATGAACCAGTATGTGGATGTACTCATCCCGCGAGGCGGCAGAGGCCTGATCAAAGCCGTAGTGGAGCAGAGCACCATCCCTGTGATTGAGACCGGTACTGGAAACTGCCATATTTATGTGGATGAAACCGCAGACCTTGAGATGGCAGCAGACATTATCATGAATGCCAAGACTCAGAGAGTAGGCGTCTGCAATGCCTGCGAATCTGTTCTTGTACATAAAGATGTAAAGGATGCCCTGCTTCCAGTCCTTGCAAAGCGCTGCAGGAGAAACATGTGGAGATCCGCGCAGATGAAGCGGCTTATGCGTTGATCCCGGGAGCTGTACACGCAACAGAAGAAGACTGGGGCAAAGAATATCTGGATTATATTCTTTCTATTAAAGTGGTTTCTTCTGTGGAAGAGGCGATCGCTCACATCAATAAATATAATACAAAACATTCAGAGGCAATTATTACCAATAATTATGAACATGCACAGAAGTTTCTGGATGAGGTGGATGCTGCGGCAGTTTATGTCAACGCCTCCACACGTTTTACAGATGGATTTGAATTCGGTTTCGGGGCAGAGATTGGTATCAGCACACAGAAGCTTCATGCGAGGACCTATGGGACTTCTGGCTCTCACCACAACGAAATATATCATCTATGGAAACGGACAGGTACGCCCATAGACAGCACATTGATTTTTTCTGAGGGATGTGCTATACTTCAATTCAGATTTGGGATTACTGACTGCTTCGTGGGGAATAAGAAATCGGATGGTGTCAGTAGTGATTTTAACTAAAACTCATCTATGGGAGGACATACAATGAGAAAAAAACAACTTTTTGCATTATTAATGGCAGGTGCCCTGTCTGTAGGAATGGCACCGACAGCCACATTTGCAGCAGATACTGCTGCTGAGACATCAGCCGAAGGCGAACTGGAAGGTGAACTTGACTCTGCAGATACAGAAGAACCTTCTGAAGATCCGGCTGAAACTCCTGAGGAACCAGCCGAAGATCCAGCCGAGACACCGGAAGATCCGGCTGAAACTCCTGCAGAAACAACAGCTGATCCTACAGAGGCACCGGCTGCTGAAGAAACTGATGAGCAGGCTGCTGAGGCAGGATCTGCGATTGTGATTGGCGGAGATTCCTTTACTTCTCTGGAAGAAGCGTTCGCAGCAGTACCAGACTGTGAGGATATGATAAATGGTGAGCCTACTTATGTAAAATTAAAAGGAACCATTGAAGTCAACAACACAATAAATGTTCCTGAAAAGAAGAATATCATGTTGGTTGCTGCTGAAGATAATACTACGATCAAACGTGCAGCCGGCTTTACTGAGAGTATGTTTACTGTTAATGGTGGTAATCTTCAGATGGCAGGCGGTTCTGTGACTGATTCAGATGGAAATGCTATCGGTTCAGGCAGTTTAACTGTTGATGGTACAGGCGATGGCGTTACTGGTTCGATTGTAGAAGTAGCAAGTGGTAATTATGCATTGATTGACGGTACAACTCTGACAGGAAATACCACAGCCGGAAATGGCGGTGCGATCAACAATGCTGCCGGTGCAAATGTATATCTTCTGGGTGGTACTATCACAGCAAACTCCGCAGCAGCAGGCGGTGCGATTTACAGTGAGGGAACTGTCAATATTCGTGGAACTGTAAGTGTTACAGGAAATACAGTTACAAATTCTTTTGAAGCTGCAAGTAACCTTGTGCTTGCCAAAGATGGTGTGATCAATGTAAGCGGTGCTGTTACAGGTTCTGTCATTGGTGTTGCTGTTCAGGAGCTAAAGCCGGCAAAACAGTAGTAAAGCTGGGTGACACTGTTGCTGATGTGACACTGGCGGATGTTCTTTCTCAGATTACATATGAGGGAGATTCCAGCCTTAAAATCGGAGAAGACGGAACTTTAGTCAGTGCAACAGAACAATCCCCTACACCAACTCCTGCAGAAGAAAAACTGAAAGTAACAGGAAAAGAATGCAAATGGTCCGGAAGTGATACTGTTAAAATTAAGTTCCAGTCAAATGTCAAAGGTACTTATTATATTGACTGGGTAAAACGTGGTGAGAAAGCACCAACAATCGATACTTCCAGAGTAGCGCGCCTATTGAGGCTGATACAAATGTAACAGCAAAAGTTACTGATCTTCCTGACTATGATGTTGATATTTATGTATGTGTGATCAGTGATAAGGATAAGAGCAATTATGGTTCTGTATTGTTCCAGCCGGTTTCAAAAGAACGTCCTGTTACACCTACACCATCTCATACTCCGGTAGTACCGATGTAAAAGAGAGTGTTGTACAGGGATTTGAGAAAGCACTTGTGTTCTATCCCAGAACTTTTTATGACTTCAAGGTAATTGGTGCGGGTACACAGAATAATAATCCAGGAGAGGGAGATGTAAGATGGGTTCCTTCAGGATGGAGTATGTCTTCCAATCCATCTTCATGGAATCCATCATGGAAGATTGGTGCAAAGGATGGTATTTATACAGATACAGAGAAAACATATACCATCTATATTAAATATAATAAACAGGTATACAGTGGAAATGACTGGCAGGAAACAGATGCTTCCGAAGTTCTGTCCTATCAGTTCAAGGCAGCTCCTCTGACACAGGCCACTACCACACCAGGTGCAAACGGAACAAACGGAGACGGAACAGGATCCGGCGACGGAACTACAGATGGAGGAACTACAGATGTAACTCCTACCACCTATGCAGATGGAACAAACGGAACAGCGAAATCAGCAGTATCCACAGGTGATGAATCACCGATCGGAACTATGCTGACTCTTGCTGCAGCTTCTGTTCTTGCAGGTGGTTACGTACTGATAAGAAGACGTAAAAAAGAAATGTAAATATAATCCAATTATTTTTAAGAGACAGGTCTTATGGCCTGTCTCTTTTCATATATATAATAATAAGGCAGCCATTCAGCCGTCCATACAGGTCAGAATCCGGAATCTGATCCAGGTTGCTGAACATTTGCCAAAAAGGAGGAAAGAATGTATGTCAACAGAACGGATGGGAACTTATGAAAAAATATACTTCGCATTGTGGGAACTCGGACAGAGATATGGAAATTTTGTCCAGTTCAGAGTGATCGGAAGAAGTCATGATGACAGAATGATCCCCATGCTTGAGATTGGAAAGGGTGATACCTGTATTATCTGTCTGAGCGGAGTGGAAAGCGGAGACAGAAATCTCCCGGAATATCTTTTGTCCATTGCAAAAGATTACTGCAGATCCTATGAAAGCAACTGGACCATCGGAGAAAGTTATGAAGTTCGTAAACTTCTGGATAAGGTTCGTATCTGTATGATCCCCATGCTGAATCCTGACAGCTATGAGATATGTGAATACGGATATGGTGCCATACATAATCCCATCCACAGACAGATGCTGAAAATGCAGGACAGGCCTGTGGAAGAGTATGAATGTAATGCCAGGGGAATTGATCTGCGCAGAAATTTCCGACTAATTATTATCAGCGGAAAAGAGTGAATCAGGAGCCTGCCAGTGAGAATGAGACTCGTGCCTGATCAGCATTTTCAGGAATATTCAAGCCTTGGCCTGCTTACATTCAGTTATTCCAGAGGGAAGATCGTTTACTGCAGACAGGAGAAAGGCTTTGCCTACAATCAGAAAAATTACAGACTGGCAAGCATTTACAGAAATGTTCCGGCTATCGTCTGGAAAAAGGGATTGCAGGTGGTGCGAGAGTCAAAAAAGCCGGAGCAAAACCTGAGATGGGATCTCCGGAACAGTTTTATGCGGAAGTAATCCGTCAGCCCTCTCTGGCAATTGAGATTCCGGAATACCGCAAAGACGATATGGAAGAACTGCGTCTGATTCCACTTGAATATCTTTATTCTCTAAACAGCGGCATATTGGCAAACGCATAAATCCATCACATAGTCAAAGAAAAACTGTATCCGAAAATAAAAAGTAATAAAAACAGAGATTAGCGTTTGACATAAAGCCATAGATTCTGTATGATAAAAAGAGTGCCCCGAAAATGTTGTAAACAGAAAGATGAGGAATCAATAGTGAATAATACACAGGAAAGTAAAATACAGTTAGAATATATCAATAAATGTACAGAGCTTGTGAAGGAAAAATATGAAAAGGCGCCAGCTTTCTTTATCCAGAATGCAGGCTGCCAGATGAATTCCCTGCAGACGGAGACAGTGGCCGGTATCGTGAAACGCATGGGCTATACAGAAGTATCCAGAGAAGAAGATGCAGATGTTGTCATCTATAACACCTGCACAGTCCGGGAGAATGCAAACCTGAAGATTTACGGTCATCTTGGCCATCTGAAAAGTATTAAGAAAAAGAATCCTGAACTGAAGATTGTATTGTTTGGCTGCATGATGCAGGAGCCGGAAGTAATTGAGAAGATCCACAAAGAATATTCTTTTGTTGATCTGGTTTTCGGTACCCATAACTTCCATAAGTTTCCGGAGCTTTTCTACAGAAGCTTAAATACGGAGGGACAGATCATTGATGTCTGGAAGGAATCTGATGAAATCGTGGAGGGTATGCCTGCTGACCGTAAATATTCCTTTAAAACGGGTGTCAATATTATGTTTGGCTGCAATAATTTCTGCAGTTACTGTATTGTACCATATGTAAGAGGAAGAGAGAAGAGTCGCGAACCGGAGGCGATCATAGAAGAGATCAAGGGTCTGGTAGCTGACGGTGTGACAGAAGTTATGCTTCTGGGACAGAACGTTAATTCCTATGGAAAGACACTGGAACATCCGGTTACTTTTGCACAGCTTCTGAAACAGGTGGAAGCAATTGAAGGATTAAAGAGAATCCGTTTCATGACTTCCCATCCGAAGGATCTGTCTGATGAACTGATCCGGACAATGGCAGAGAGCAAAAAGTGTGCCATCACCTTCACCTTCCCATGCAGTCCGGAAGCAGCCGAATCTTAAAGATCATGAACCGCCGTTATGACAAAGAAAAGTATCTGGAGCTTGTAGACAAGATCCGTAATGCCGTACCGGATATTTCCCTTACTACAGATATCATTGTAGGTTTTCCGGGAGAAACGGAAGAGGATTTCCAGGATACTCTGGACGTTGTGGAAAAATGCGATTTTGATTCTGCGTTTACCTTTATTTATTCCAAAAGAAGCGGCACACCTGCTGCCAAAATGGAGAATCAGGTACCTGAGGATGTGGTAAAAGACCGTTTTGACCGTCTTCTTGCTCTGGTTCAGGAAAAGGCCGAAAGGCTTCTTCCCGTTTCGAGGGAACTGTTCAGGAGATCCTTGTAGAGGAAGAAAGCAGAGAAAAAGGTATCTTTACAGGAAGAACAGAATATAACCTTCTGGTCCATTTCCCGGGATGTCAGGATCTGATCGGTAAATATGTAAAAGTAAAACTGGATACCTGCAAGGGATTCTATTATTTCGGAAGCCTTGCAGAATAAGAACATTGAAAAATACTAACTGTTTACGAACAGTAATATAAAGGACTTCTACAGAAGCCCATATCAATTTGGATATAGAGGGTGGAAGATAAAAGTGAAACAAAATAAATACGAAATAGATATGTGTAACGGAACCATCATGGACAAGCTGATTTCCTTTTCACTGCCGCTGATGCTGTCCGGAATCCTGCAGCTGATGTTTAATGCTGTGGATATCATAGTGGTGGGAAGATTTAGCGGAAGTCAGGCACTTGCAGCCGTAGGCTCAACCACAGCACTGATCAATGTGTTTACCAATCTGTTTATTGGTATCTCACTTGGTGCGAATGTACTTGCTGCCCGGTTCTATGCGGCAGGAAAAGACCGGGAAATGTCAGATACCGTTCATACGGCTGTAACTCTTGCACTGGTAAGCGGTATCGTCATGGCATTTGTGGGACTGATTTTTTCCAGATGGGCTCTGGAACTGATGGGTACCCCGGATGATGTGATTGGACAGTCTGCACTGTATATGAAAATCTATTTTCTGGGTATGCCGTTTTTTATGCTTTATAATTATGGAGCTGCGATTCTGCGGGCTGTAGGAGATACGAAACGTCCACTGATCTTTCTGGTTATTTCCGGTGTTGTAAATGCAGTACTGAATCTGATCCTCGTGATCATGTTTCATATGGATGTGGCGGGCGTAGCATTGCTACTGTGATCTCCCAGTTAATTTCCTGCATTCTGGTACTCAGATGTCTGCGTACATCGAAAACTAGCTATCAGCTTCATTTTGGAAAATTAAGGATCAATACTGTTTATTTAAAACAGATTTTCCAGGTTGGGATTCCGGCCGGGATCCAGAGCACAGTCATTAATCTGTCAAATGCTCTGCTTCAGTCCTCGGTTAACTCCTTTGGATCGACCGCCATGGCAGGGTATACGGCGGCCAATAATATTTTCGGTTTTCTGTATGTGGCGGTGAACTCTGTCACACAGGCATGTATGAGCTTTACCAGCCAGAACTATGGTGTGCATAAATTTAAACGTATGGATAGGGTTCTGGTCGACTGTCTTATTATTTCCGTAGTTACCTCCTTTTCCCTTGGATGCGGTGCATATTTCTTCGGTTCTGAGATTCTTAAGATTTATACTGCCGATCCGGAAGTGATCCGCTGCGGACTGGAAATCCTGTCTTACACTACCGTACCTTATTTTCTCTGCGGGATTATGGATCTGTTTCCGGGTGCCCTGCGTGGAATGGGACATTCCGGCGTTCCAATGATCCTGTCAGTGATCGGAACAGTAGGAACCAGGATCGTATGGATTTTCGGAATATTCCCGCATCACAGATCACTGGCTGTTTTGTTTATTTCCTATCCTGCATCCTGGATGCTGACGATCATTATGCAGGTCACCTGTTTTTATTTTGTCAGAAGAAAAGTGCATAGAGTATAGGTCTTTGAGCTTTCGCGAAAAATAATTACCGGCAGAATATTACCGGCGGTTATTTTCTGTGAGAGCTCTTTTTTGTATTACTGCTGCTTACTCTGTTCACGGTAATCTTTTTGTTTCCGATATGAAAAAACAGTATTGACAAATACCCCATAAGGGTATATAGTGACTACTGTAAAGATACCCCGTAAGGGTATTTTGAAATCGTTATATGTTTCAGAAATTTATATAAAACAGAGCTTATTTATAAAAATGTACTCTCGGAGTCTTTATTGCACTTGCTTTATGGCTGATTTTTCGCCAGATGCACCCGAATTTTATCAACGTACGCACCGCGTACGCCTCAAAAATTCGGGCACATCTGACAAAAAATCTTCTCATAAAATCAAGTACAAAAAGATTCCGAGAGTACATAAAAATCAGAAGGAGGATTTCCCATATGGCAGATACACAGGAGAAAAAAGTCTGTCCCTGTTGCACAAAACATACAATGCGTTCTGAGGAGGAGAGAAAGAAGCTGATCAATCGTCTTAAACGTGTGGAAGGACAGATCCGAGGGATTATCGGTATGCTGGAGAATGATGCGTACTGTAACGATATCCTGATCCAGTCCGCAGCAGTCAACGCAGCAGTGAACGCATTTAACAAAGAACTGCTTGCCAGCATATCCGCAACTGTGTGGCAAGAGATATCCGCAGGGGCAAGGATGATACGATCGATGAGCTGGTGGCTACTTTGCAGAAACTGATGAAGTGAAAGCTGTGTGTTCAGATTATTATAGAATCAGAGTACAGCAGAACAAAGATCCGGGAACTGCAAAGAAACAGAGCAGTAGATATCAGGTAAGGGACAACAAGTCGTAAGGAGGAATAGAAATGGAACAATACAATGTAACCGGGATGAGTTGTGCGGCCTGCAGCAGCAGAGTGGAGAAGGCCGTATCCAAGGTTCCGGGTGTGACATCCTGTTCGGTCAGTCTGCTGACTAACTCCATGGGAGTAGAAGGAACTGCCGATGCAGGTGCAATCATCAAGGCTGTACAGGATGCAGGTTATGGAGCGTCCTTAAAAGGAACATCAGGGGAGCAGATATCTGCTTCTGCGGCAGAGGAAGCACTGGAAGACCATGAAACACCGGCACTGAAACGAAGGCTGATCGCATCTGTAGGCTTTCTGCTTGTGCTGATGTATTTTTCCATGGGACATATGATGTGGGGCTGGCCTCTTCCGGCATGGTTTAATGATAATCATATTGCCATGGGACTGGTGCAGCTTCTTCTCGCCGGAATCATAATGGTCATTAACCAGAAATTTTTATCAGCGGATTTAAGAGTCTGTGGCATCGTGCACCAAATATGGATACCCTTGTGGCACTTGGCTCCATGGCATCCTTTTGTGGAGTGTTTATGTACTTTTTGCAATGACAAGGGCACAGGTGGACGGAGATTCGGCAGCAGTTATGAATTACATGATGGAGTTCTATTTTGAATCTGCAGCCATGATCCTTACCCTGATCACAGTTGGAAAAATGCTGGAAGCCCGATCTAAGGGAAAGACAACGGATGCACTGAAAGGTCTGATGAAGCTGGCACCTAAGACAGCAGTTGTTGTCCGGAACGGACAGGAGGCTACGGTGCCCATCGAACAGGTCCGAAAAGGTGATGTTTTTGTGGTACGTCCCGGTGAGAACATTCCGGTGGACGGAGTGGTCCTTGAGGGAAACAGTGCTGTCAATGAGGCGGCACTTACAGGGGAGAGTATCCCTGTTGACAAGAATCCGGGAGATGCAGTCTCTGCTGCAACCGTAAACCAGTCCGGATTTATCAGATGCGAAGCTACCCGGGTAGGCGAGGACACTACTCTTTCCCAGATTATTAAGATGGTCAGTGATGCGGCTGCAACAAAAGCACCTATTGCCAAAATCGCAGACAGGGTTTCCGGAGTTTTTGTTCCGACAGTTATCAGTATTGCGGTTGTCACCACCATTGTCTGGCTGCTGACAGGAAAAGAGTTCGGATATGCACTTGCCAGAGGTATTTCTGTTCTGGTCATCAGCTGTCCCTGTGCCCTTGGACTTGCCACACCGGTTGCCATTATGGTAGGAAACGGAATGGGGGCCAAAAACGGAATCCTGTTTAAAACAGCAGTATCCCTGGAGGAAGCAGGTAAGATCCAGATTGTTGCATTAGATAAGACAGGAACTATCACAAAGGGTGAACCGCAGGTGACAGATATGGTCCCTGCAGAGGGAATCTCAGAGGAAGAACTTTTAAGTTATGCCTATGCGCTTGAGAAGAAGAGTGAACATCCTCTTGCAAAAGCCATTATTGCCAGAGCAGAAGAGAAAAAGATTGTTTTGCAGAAGATTTCTGATTTTCAGGCTCTTCCTGGAAACGGTCTTCGTGCAGCATTAAACAGTGAAGTGCTTACAGGCGGAAATATGAAATTTATCAGCAATGAAACCTCTGTATCACCGGAACTGATGAAGCAGGCAGAAAAACTTGCAGGAGAAGGAAAAACACCACTTCTTTTTGCAAAAGGCGGGAAGCTTCTCGGCATGATCGCAGTGGCAGATGTTATAAAAGAGGACAGTCCTCAGGCAATAAAAGAACTGCAGAACATGGGAATCAGGGTAGTAATGCTTACCGGTGATAATGAACGCACAGCAAAAGCGATCGGAGCACAGGCAGGAGTGGACGATGTAATTGCAGGTGTTCTTCCGGATGGCAAGGAAAGTGTGATCCGTTCTCTGAAGGAACAAGGAAAGGTTGCCATGGTAGGAGACGGAATCAATGATGCCCCTGCACTTACCAGGCAGACATCGGTATTGCAATCGGTGCAGGAACAGATGTTGCCATTGATGCCGCAGATGTGGTATTAATGAAGAGCCGGCTCAGTGATGTACCTGCTGCCATACGTTTAAGCCGGGCAACATTGAGAAATATCCATGAGAATCTTTTCTGGGCATTCTTCTACAATGTGATCGGTATTCCACTGGCAGCCGGTGTATGGATTCCGATTTTCGGATGGACACTGAACCCCATGTTTGGTGCAGCTGCATGAGCCTTTCCAGTTTCTGTGTGGTAACCAATGCACTGAGACTGAATCTCTTTAAGGTACATGATGCTTCCAGAGACAAAAAAATAAAAACAGAATGTGGAAGAAATCCATTATATTTCAGCTAATGCAGAAATGAAAAACGTAACAGAAAACAAAAGTCTAAAAGGCAGAGAATCCAGACTTTTGCAACAGTGAAATTCATGATCCAAAAGATCAGGAAAATATAAAAGAAAATAAGGAGAACAAAGAAATGACAACAATCACAGTAAACGTAACAGGAATGATGTGTGGACATTGTGAAGCACATGTGACAAAGGCAGTAAAAGAGGCATTTGGAGTGGAAGATGTAGTTTCCTCCCATGAAAAAGGAACCACAGTGATCCATACTCCGGAGAAACTGAACGAGGATAAGATCCGCGAAGTGATCAAAGAAGCCGGCTATGAAGTAACCGGTATCACACAGGAATAAAAAACAAAAAGGGGATTTTATGGAAAACCAGAACCAGACACCACATAAAAGACGTGTCCGTTATAAAGGAAAATATCCGAAGAAATTCGAAGAGAAATACAAGGAATTACAGCCTGAGAAATATAAAGATACCATTGAACACGTGATTCAGAAAGGAAATACCCCGGCGGGAATGCATATCTCCATTATGGTTAAGGAAATCCTTGATTTTCTTAATATCCAGCCGGGCGAAACAGGATTTGATGCCACATTGGGCTATGGCGGCCATACGAAAGCGATGCTTCAGTGTCTGAATGGCAAGGGCCATATTTATGCAACAGATGTAGACCCTGAGGAATCCGCCAAAACAAAGAAACGTCTGGCAGAGCAGGGATTCGGGGAAGAACTGCTGACAGTAAAGCTTCAGAACTTCTGCACCATTGATGAGATTGCCAAAGAGGTTGGAGGATTTGACTTTATTCTGGCAGATCTCGGTGTTTCATCCATGCAGATTGATAACCCCAAAAGAGGTTTCTCTTTTAAAACAGACGGACCTCTGGATCTGCGCCTGAATCAGGAAACCGGCATCAGTGCAGCCCAGCGTCTGGATACCATTTCCAGAGAGGAGCTTGCGGGAATGCTCTGTGAAAATTCTGATGAACCATACTGTGAGGAACTCGCCAAAGCCATTACCGATGAGATTCGCAGAGGCAATCATATTGATACTACCACAAAACTGCGTCAGGTAATCGAAAAAACTCTTGATTTCCTTCCTGAAAAGGAAAAGAAAGAGACAATTAAGAAGACCTGCCAGCGAACATTCCAGGCATTACGTATTGATGTCAACCATGAGTTCGAAGTACTGTATGAATTTATGGAGAAGCTTCCGGATGCTTTGCGTCCGGGCGGACGTGTGGCAATCCTTACCTTTCATTCCGGTGAGGACAAGCTGGTAAAGAAAGCTCTCAAGGCAGGATACAAAGAGGGAATCTACTCAGACTATGCAAAAGATGTGATCCGCCCCTCAGCCAAAGAGTGCACACAGAACCCAAGAGCCCGTTCCACAAAGATGCGCTGGGCTATAAAGGCTGAATAAAGTTTTAATAAATGTTTCTAAAGGCTCTGAAAGCCTTATAAACACTGTGTTTTCTAGTGATTATAAGGTTTTTGGAGCTTTTTTAATGCAAAAAAGGAACACAGAATTATTGTTTAGGAATCGCTTGAAATCGTATAGAAATGTTTTGAAATATTTTTAAATTGAGTATTACTCAATTCAAGAAATAAGTGTTATGGTTAAGCAAACACTAAATCTTATTTCTGCCAGACAGCACAGACCTCTACCAACGGCAAAGCAACAATGGATACAGAAAGAATTTGAATATTCAAATTTGATGTGTTAGTTGATATACCCGTCGATATTCAGCTGGTGTTCGTTTCATATGTTTTCGAAAAATCTTGACAAAATAACTGCTGTCGGAAAAACCGCATTGACAGCTGATTTCCTTAACAGACAACGTTGATGTTAATAAAAATTTTTGAGCCTGCTGCAAACGATAGCGAATCAAATAAGACATCGGCGTATCAGCATAATACTTTTGGAAGCATCGACCAGCTTCGCTCCGGCTGATGTTCGCCGATGCCGCCAGATCTTCAAGTGTAATCATTTCGGAAAAATGCTTTTGAATATACTGAATCATTTGTTGTATCCGAATTTGTGTCTTAGCATCCAGTGGTTGAATCTTTGAATGAGGGAATTCGGATTGATTATTATACAGTATCTTGAAAAATTCAAATAAATTTTGATGTACTTCCAATTCTGGACATTCTGTATGACTTTGTTTTGATAAGTAGGTGCTGAAATGCGGTATAGCATAAACCGCTTCTCCTCCGATAAGCTGATAAACTCGGAAGAGGCACGACAACATTTGTTTTTGCCAAGGTACATATTGCGATAACTTTATGTACGGCAAGCTGGATCGTGGAGTAGAGGGTAAAAATATTTCTGGAAAATTGTGCTTGTCAATGGTGCTAATACATTCTCCGTAAAACAATGTTCGGGCACAAACATTCCCGAGTTGAATCAGTCAAGCTGTATCTATGTAATTGTCCGCCTCCAATTAAAATGCTTTCTCCGGGCAAAGTGTTAAGCGTTTTTCCCCGACCTGTATCGTCACTTCTTGATTGAAAGCAGAAAAAATTTCATATCCAAAATGCCAATGCAGGGGTACCTGCCATCGGGCCATTGATGCAGGTCATCAATATAAAATTGTATAGGGAATGAAGGATCTGGAAAAGAAAATTCCTCTTTTAGCATATGATCGAGTATTAATTGTTCCATAGAATGCTCCTCTCGTATATGGGTAAATACTACCATGATTTGAGAGAAAAATCTATATAAGCAGCCCATTTCTTGTGATAAAATTATACGATAAAGCATTTATAGCAATTCCAGAAAATAATGCAAGCAATCCAGCCCATCAGAGCGTGAAGTCCTGCGTCAGATATCTTTGCCGTGCGTCAGCACGCCTGCAGATACCTTCCTTGTCCTTCGCACTCTGCTGAACTGTCTTGATTGCATTATTTTCTGGAATTGCTATAGAATATGGAGGTACATACATGGCAACTATACTACTTGTTTTCATCTACATCTTTTATATTGGCTTGGGTGTTCCCGATTCTCTGCTTGGCGCGGCATGGCCAGCAATTTACAGTGAATTGTCTGTTCCCGTTTCTTATGCCAGTTTTATTTCATCAATCATTTCCTGTGGAACGGTTTTCTCAAGCCTGTTCAGTACGCGAGTCATCGCAAAGCTTGGTACTCCACGCGTAACAGTACTTTCGACTAGTCTCACAGCCATTGCATTACTGGGCTTTTCTTGCTCACACAATTTTCTATGGCTTTGCATATGTGGGATTCCGTTGGGAATTGGTGCTGGCTCCATTGATACTGCACTAAATAACTATGTAGCTTTGCACTACACTTCTATGCAAATTAACTTCCTACATTGTTTTTATGGGGTCGGTGTTACTATTAGTCCTTACTTAATGTCTCTTGCATTGTCAGACAATATGAATTGGCGTGGTGGTTATCGAACTGTATTTTTCATTCAGCTTACCATTGCAGCTCTATCTGTGATCAGTTTGCCTATTTGGAAAAAGGTAAAACAGGCGTTGCCGCAGGAAGAACCCATTCGAGTGTTGTCTTTATCCCAGATGCTGAGACGGAGAAAGATCTGGGCATCCTGCGGTGTATTCTTGGGAATCAGTTCTTTGGAATCTACTTGCCTGATTTGGGGTAGCACTTATTTATCCGAAAGCGTCGGTATGTCAGCAGATGTAGCTGCAGCATTAATTACTTTTTATTTTATTGGCATGACTGTTGGTCGGCTTCTCTCAGGCTTACTTACCATAAAATATTCTGACTGGCAAATCATTTTTTCTGGACAGGCAGTTATATTTGTAGCAATTATTTTGTTACTAATGCAAACCAACGCAATAATTACTGCTCTCGGTCTGTTTCTAATCGGACTTGGAAATGGCCCGGTATTCCCCAACATTACGCATCTTACTCCTGGACTATATAGTAAAGAAACCTCTCAATCTATCATCGGTATTGAGATGGCATTTTCTAATCTTAGTATTATGCTCACGCCCATATTGTTTGGTGTAGTAACAACTTATACCGGAGTCGCCATCTTCCCGAAATTTCTACTAATCATGTTCTTGATTATGATTGGTTGTACGATAACCCTTAAAGTCGCGATGCCAAAAGTCGTACAAAAAGGCAAAATGTATAAACTACTCTGAACAACAAGGATGTATGAAATCGAGTTTTTCTAGAAATGGAGATTTTGAAAATGGATGAGGCAACTCTAAAAAAGAAATATAAGGGACGAAAAATCTTTTTATCAATATGTGGAGTGTTGATAGTTTTGCTCTTGACACTCTATTTTATCGCCACAAATAATACTCAAATCGTGATTGGGATGCTGCAAAAATTATCGTATGGCGATAACCCGATCAATTCATACGAATCATTTTATGAGCCCATTAGCGGAAAGAAAGACAACGGACAATATCTTATCAGCGAAATTAATTATGATAGCGAATATCCGAATGGCTTTCTCGACATAACTTATCCCAATGAAAACAGAGATGTCGATCGTCCTACGCTCTTTTATTTTCACGGCGGCGGTTTCTTTGCAGGGAGCAAGAATATGGGTGACCCTATGGCGGCAACAGAAGCGACCTATCTTTTGGATGACATCTGCGCCGCCGGATACAATATTGTCAATGTAGATTACGCGCTCGTTCCGGATTACCGGTTTCCGGTTCCGCTGATTCAAGCAAACAGAGCGTTTGCCTATATACAGGAACATGACGATGAATATCACCTGAATATGGACAATGTCGTAATTATGGGTTCATCAGCAGGGGCTATCATGGCCAGCCAGCTCGGCAGTATCATAACCAATCCTGAATATGCGGAACTGCTTGGGATTACGCCTGCGTTGAAACCCGAACAGGTAAAGGCAGTTGTGATAGACGACGCCCCCTCGACTACAAAGCATTTTCTTTGGCAGCCAAAATAATTATAGGAAACTATGTCAAAGGAAGCATCTATCTTTTGGAAGAAGAAATAAAGCAATACGATAATATTCAAAATCTTACTGCGGATTACCCTGCCGCTGTATTGCTTGGCAGCGAATACAGACACGATATGGAAGTAATGCACGAGGAACTGAATAAACTCGGCTGCGAGCATCTTCATATCGATCCGTATATAGAATACGGACTTACAAAACCTCACTGTTTTGTTTCAGCAGAACGTACTGACCCCATTGCAAAAGATGCTTTCGATAGGATGATTTCATTTCTGAATAAAAAAACGAAATAAAAGCATTATCCATAAGGTTGCAAAAAAGAGAAGTCAGGTCGCAAGGAGGAAATTTGTTCAGAATGTTACTGCGAATATACGCATGAAGATCAATATATTTATCAGTAAGTCGTTAGGGATAAAGGTCGAGACTGATAGAAGAATTGTCTGATAGGGAATTTATGAATATGTACAATGAACTGATCAAATATGTGCAGGGAAACATGCCCCAGGTCTACAGCAGATGACCTGCGTGCCTATTGTGCAGAAGTAAAAAAAGCAGATGCAAAACCTGGATATCTGATATTTTTTCAGGGAACCTATAATACCGCAGGTGCAAGCCATGTAGGGATCATACTGGGAAATAATAAATTTGCACATTTTGGAAATCCGGGAAAGATTTCAGACTATACAGATGCGTACTGGATGCAGCACTTTCTGGCAGTTGGCAGGCTGCATCAGAAGGCAGCGGCGGGTGAATAAGATTCTTGCCAGAGTAATAAAGCTGATGTAAAATGAATACAGAATATGAACACAAAAAGAGCAAACAGAAAGGAGGGTTTTTGCATGCCCCAGACAATTCATACACTACTTACTCAGTATTTACTGGAGCTCAAAAAAATTTACGGCACATATCTTAAGAGTGTTATTTTATATGGTTCCTACGCAAGAGGCGACTATACATCGGATTCTGATATAGATATCATGCTGCTGGTAGATTTGTCACCGGAAGAAATGGATGCCTATTCTGATGAATTATCAGAGCTTGGTTATGAGTATAATGTTGATTACGATATCTGGATGATGCCTGTTGTGAAAAATCTCCAGCATTTCAGAAAGTGGGTAACATCCTATCCTTTTTATTCCAATGTGCAGAAAGAGGGGGTAGTCTTATATGAAGCAGCCTGATTCGCTTGACATAGGAACAAAGATGGATGTAGTTCGTCATCGCTTAAATGTTGCAAAAGAAGATTTGGAGTCTGCTTATCTTACATTTGAGGCAGGACAGTTCCGGGCAGCAAATAATCGTGCATATTACAGCATCTTTCATACAATCTGTGCAATTCTTGCTAAAGAAGGCGTTGCATTTAAAAAACATAAGGATACACTCAGTTATTTTAACAAGAATTATGTTCAACCCGAGATAATTCACTTCCTATAAGCGCATGGACAAATATCCGGTTTATGCTTACGCGGTCAGTAAAACGGGAACCCTTCAAAAGTTGTAAAAAAGGTTGTAAAATTCTCTTAATATCCGTTTTCCACAAAGAAGGGGCGATGTGATGAATCAGCATTCAAGCTATGCCGGATCATAGTCATCTGCTCATGAACTGAAGACCGCAGTTTTATATTTCCGGTTATGATCAGGAGAGCCACGTCTTGTATTCTGAATCAGAGTGCAGACCGTGGCTCTCATTATTTTGTAGAATTGCTATAAACAATTGACGTATTTTGTAAACAAAGTATACTATGCTTATCAAAAGAACGAAGGAAAGAAGCCCGGAGATTACACCTGACAACAGAGAAGTAATATGGGGAAAGGAATTGAACGGTATGGCTACTGATGAAGAGCTTTATGGGCAATATCTGAGCGGTGACGAGACAGGACTTGAACTATTGATAAAAAAATACGGCGACCCATTGACCTTATACATTGATGGTTATCTGCATGACGTCCACGAAGCGGAGGACTTAATGATGGAAACCTTTTCCTGGCTGTTTACGAAAAAGCCCCGCATCCGGGATGGATGCTTTAAGGCTTACCTCTATAAAGCAGCGCGGCACATGGCTTTGCGCCACAAAAGCAGACGGCGGATTTCTTCAGTCTTGACGACCTGACCA
>ENA-OQDF01000256-OQDF01000256.1-human-gut-metagenome-genome-assembly--contig:-NODE-256-length-21488-cov-1.429615_pt1 | contig 21488 bp, 37 predicted proteins | sample MGYA00242769_ERZ504597 | MGnify/ENA primary metagenome ERZ504597 (study PRJEB26092, sample SAMD00036305) | human gut metagenome | host: Homo sapiens | study: EMG produced TPA metagenomics assembly of...
TATGTTATTGATTTTAATATTAGCTTATTATAAATCAAGATATGACAAAGGAGAAAATGAATATATAAATTGTCCAATGAATGAGGAGCAATTTACTGTATTTTATGATGAATTAATGAAAGCAGAGGTTGTTAAACCAAAAGATTTTGAAGAAAAATTTTTTGAGGGATGTATGCCTTTTGAGGAAATGGCAAGAAGAGGAAAACAAACTTTATTGTTTGGACCTATGAAACCGGTTGGGTTAACAAAACCTGATGGCACAAAACCATATGCAGTCGTACAGTTAAGACAAGATAACGTACAAGCTAGTTTATATAATATTGTTGGTTTTCAAACACATCTTACATGGCCTGAACAAAGAAGAATTATTCATTTAATTCCGGGATTAGAAAATGCAACATTTGTAAGATACGGTGTCATGCATCGAAATTCGTTTATTTGTTCTCCAAAATTTTTAAATCAAGATTACAGTTTAAAAAATCATTCTGGAATTTATTTTGCTGGACAAATGACAGGAGTTGAAGGATATGTTGAATCAGCTCAAAGTGGAATCGTTGCCGGAATGAACATGGTTCGTTATTTAAATAAACAAAAACCTGTTATTTTTCCACAGGAAACAATCATGGGAGCACTTGCATATTATATTACGCATTGTGATGAAAGTAATTTCCAACCAATGAAAGCTAATTTTGGAATTCTACCAGATTTACCTGTACGTGTTAAAAAGAAACTAAGAAAAGAAGCTTATGCTAACAGAGCAATAGAAGTAATGGATCAATTTATCAATGAATTATAATCAAGATAAAGAAGAATTTATAAAATATCTTCAATTTCAAAAACATTACTCAATCAATACAGTTGAATCTTATCAACGAAGTTTAAATGAATTTATTGATTTTTTAAAAAGTGAAAGTATTTCTCACTTTAACGATGTCAAGTATACAAATATAAGAGGATATTTAACTTATTTAAATGAAAAAAAATTGTCAAAGAATTCAATTAATAATCGAATCAGTTGTTTAAGATCATTTTATAAATATCTAGTAAAAGAAGAATTGGCTGAAAATAATCCAATGATTCTTGTTGAAAATATTAAAACCACAAAGCGTAATCCTGATTTTTGTTTCCTGAAGAATGGTGGATTTATTGGATGGTATTGATACACAAGATGATTTAGGAATTCGTAATAAAGCGATGCTAGAAATCATGTATGCTTCTGGGTTAAGGTGTTCTGAAGTAGTAAATTTAACCTTGGATTGTATAGATTTTCACAATCGAGTTTTATTGATTCATGGTAAAGGGAACAAAGACCGTTATGTTCCTTTCCATGAATTTGCTAGTGAATGGTTATTAAAATATATAGAAGAAGTAAGGGGAAAACTTGTAAATTCAGAAGATCATCCATATGTTTTTGTTAATAAAAGAGGAGAACAACTGACCAATAGAGGAATACAGGATATTGTAAAGCGTATTGGTAGAGAATATGATGCAACCAAGAAAATACATCCACATACTTTCAGACACTCCTTTGCCACGCATTTATTGAATGCGGGAGCAGATATAAGAACTGTACAGGAATTATTGGGCCATGAAAACCTTTCGACAACACAAATTTATACTCATGTTACAAAAGAACATTTGAAAAATGTTTATTTAAAGGCACATCCTCGAAATAAAGCATAAAAAAGGGTTGTTTTGTTTTAAATCTTATGCTATTATGTTTCAGGTATTAAAAAATACACACATTATGAATTCATTTATCTAGTGCCTAATGGTGGTAAATGTTTGAAATAATGGAGGAAAAAAACGAAAAGGAGGAAATTACACATGTCAGTAATTTCAATGAAAAAATTATTAGAAGTAGGTGTTCATTTCGGACATCAAACAAAAAGATGGAATCCTAAAATGGCTCCATACATTTTTACATCAAGAAACGGAATTTACATTATTGATTTACAAAAATCATCTAAAAAATCGATGAAGCTTATAAAGCAATGAATGAAATTGCCGAAAAAGGTGGAAAAGTTTTATTTGTAGGAACTAAAAAACAAGCTCAAGAAGCTGTTAAAGAAGAAGCAATCCGTTCTGGAAGTTTCTATGTTAACTCACGTTGGTTAGGTGGAACTTTAACTAACTTCAAAACAATCCAAAAAAGAATTAGAAGATTAGTTGAATTAGAAAAAATGGAAAAAGATGGTACTTTCGATTTATTGCCTAAAAAAGAAGTTATCTTACTAAAAAAAGAAGCTGCTAAGTTAGAAAAGAACTTAGGTGGTATTAAAGAAATGAGAAGATTACCAAGTGCTTTATTCGTTGTAGATCCTAAAGCTGAACACAACGCTGTTGCTGAAGCAAGAATCTTAGGAATCCCTGTATTTGGTATTGTTGATACTAACTGTGATCCTGATGAAGTTGATTATGTAATCCCAGCAAATGATGATGCTATTAGAGCTGTTAAATTAATTGTTGCTGCTATGGCAGATGCAATTTGTGAAGCTAAAAGTGAACCATTAACTGTTGCTTATGTTAAAGATGAAGATGAAAAAGAAGTTACTATGAATGATGCTGTATCTTCTGTAGAAAACAACAACAGAAGAGGGCCAAGAAATAAAGCTGGTAGACCAGCTCAAAGAAGAGAATCTAGACCAACTCAAGAATAATCTCAAGGCTGGAAATCATAAATATGTTGTGATGGGAAAGCAAAGCTTTCCCTTTTTAATAAAATAAAATTCATGGAGGAAAAGAAAATGGCAATTAGTGCAAAATTAGTAAAAGAATTACGTGAAAAACTGGTGCTGGAATGATGGATTGTAAAAAGCATTAGAAGCATGTGATGGTGACATCGAAGCATCATTCGACTGGTTAAGAGAAAAAGGAATCGCAAAATCTGCTAAAAAAGCTGATAGAATCGCTGCTGAAGGGTTATCTGCTTTCGCTATTAACGGAAATGTAGCTGCTATGGTTGAAGTTAACTCTGAAACTGACTTCGTAGCAAAAAACGCTGAATTCGTTGCATTAGTAAATAATGTATGTGAAGCAGTTGCTGCAAATAACCCTGCTGATTTAGAAGCCGCAAAAGCAATTGAAGTTGATGGAAAAACTATAGAAACTACAATTGCAGAAGCATCTGGAAAAATTGGTGAAAAATTATCTTTAAGAAGAATTAAAACTTTCACTAAAAATGATGATGAAGTATTTGGTGCTTATTCACATATGGGTGGAAAAATGGTATCAATCGTTAAATTAGCTGACGGTGATGAAGAAAAAGCAAAGACATTGCTATGCATGTTGCTGCTATTAATCCAAAATATATCTCACAAGATGAAATTCCACAAGTTGAAAAAGATAGAGAAGATGCAGTTCAAACAGAAATTATGGCTAATGATCCTAAATTAGCTAACAAACCTGAAAAAGTATTAGAAGGTATCAAACGTGGAAAATTAAATAAAGTATTCTCTGAATGGTGTTTATTAGATCAAGAATTCATTAAAACACCAAAAGAATCAGTTGCTAAATACTTAGGAAAAGCTAAAGTGTTAGAAATGGCTCGTTTCCAAGTTGGTGAAGGTATCGAAAAGAAAGAAGAAAACTTTGCTGAAGAAGTAGCTGCACAAATGAAACAATAATTTTTAAGGACACTACAAGTGTGTCCTTTTTTTAAAAAAGGAGAACATTTTATGAAATATAAAAGAGTTTTATTAAAATTAAGTGGTGAAGCATTAGCCGGTGATGATCATTTTGGTATAAACGCTAATACTGTAGCGATATTGCAAGACAAATCAAAGAAGCTAAAGATTTGGGTGTTGAAATTGCCATCGTTTGTGGTGGTGGTAATATTTGGCGTGGTGTTACTGGTGCACAAATGGGTATGGAACGTTCTTCTGCTGATTATATGGGAATGTTAGCAACAGTAATGAATGGTTTAGCTGTTCAAAATGCTTTAGAGCAACTAGGAATTCAAACACGTTTACTTTCAGCAATTGAAATGAGACAAATTGCAGAACCATACATTAGAAGACGTGCGGTTAGACATTTAGAAAAAGGTAGAATCGTTATTTTTGGTGCTGGAACTGGAAGCCCATATTTTACAACTGATACTACAGCTGCATTAAGAGCCGCTGAAATCAATGCTGATGTTATTTTAATGGCTAAAAATGGGGTCGATGGTGTTTATTCTGCTGATCCTAAATTAGATGAATCTGCAGTAAAATTTGATCAGATTTCATATAGTGATGTTTTAGCAAAAGATTTAAAAGTAATGGATCAAACAGCTATTACATTATGTAAAGATAACGATATTGATTTATGTGTATTTAATATGCAAGAAGATGGTAATATTGCCAAAGCTTGTGATGGACAAAAAATAGGAACAACTATCTCTGGAGGAAAATAATATGATAAATATGATTTTAGATGATGCAAGTGATAGAATGCAAAAAGCAATCGAAGCTTACCAAAGAGATTTAGCGACAGTTAGAACTGGAAGAGCTACTCCTGCAATGTTAGACCGTGTAATGGTCAACTATTACGGATCACCAACACCAATTAATCAAATGGCTGGTGTTTCTGTTGTAGAAGGTAGACAATTAGTAATTAAACCTTATGATAAATCTGCTTTAAAAGATATCGAACATGGAATTTATGAAGCTGATTTAGGTTTAACTCCTCAAAATGATGGAGAAATTATTCGTATTACTGTACCAGCATTAACAGAAGAAAGACGTAAAGAATATGCAAAAAATGTTTGGAAATTTGCTGAACATGCTAAAGTTGCTATAAGAAATATTCGTCGTGATGCTAATGATGAAATTAAAAAATGCGATGGTAGTGAAGATGAAATTAAAGACGGTCAAAATCGTGTTCAAAAATTAACTGATAAATTTGTCAAAGAAGTTGATGAAATTGGTAAAGTAAAAGAAAAAGATATTATGACTGTATAATTATTGAAGCGTCTTATTAGGCGCTTTTTTATTTTATGGTTTTATGTTATAATCAATCATGACTTTAAGGAGGATTATTCTATGAATGATCAAATTGAAAACTATGAATTAGACATGAATAATATACCAGCACATATTGCTTTTATTATGGATGGCAATGGACGCTGGGCTAAAAAGAGAATGATGCCAAGAACTTATGGCCATAACGAAGGGACAAAGACAATTCGTAAGATTGCTTTAGAGGCTAATAGACTTGGTGTTAAAGCAATGACAGTTTATGCTTTTTCTACAGAAAATTTTTCTCGTCCTGAAGAAGAAGTACAATTTATATTTAAATTACCCAAAAATTTTTGAACTTTATTTAAAAGAATTAATTGAAAATAATGTTCAAATTTGTATGATTGGGCATTTAGAAAAAGCTCCAAAGGCAACAAGAGATATTATCAATACTGCTATAGAAAGAACAAAGGGTAATACTGGACTAAAACTTTGCTTTGCTTTTATTTATGGTAGTAGAGATGAAATCGTTTGTTCAACTAAAAAAATAGCACAAGATGTAAAAGATGGGAAACTTGATATTGAGGATATTGATGAAAATTATTTTGGTTCAACATTAATGTCTGCGAATTTACCTGATGTTGATTTAATGGTAAGAACAAGTGGAGAACAAAGATTATCTAATTTTATGTTATGGCAACTTGCTTATGCAGAGTTTATTTTTACTCCTGTTTGTTGGCCAGATTTTGATGAAAAAGAATTACATAAAGCAATTTGGCTTTATCAAATAGGGATCGTAGATATGGAGGTTTAAAATAGTGAAAGAAAGAATTATTACTGCACTGTGCTTGATTGCAATTGTAGTTCCAGCAGTCATTTTTGGGGGTATTTTTTATAAAATTGTTATAGGGGTTGCAATGGGTCTTAGTGTATATGAAATGTTACATATTTGTTCTAGACCACGTATTGGAATGTATATGTATATCATTGTTGGTTTATTTTTTGTTACAGGATTTTTATTAAACAGAAATCATTTACTTATTTCTAGCTATTCTATTTTGGTTTATTTAGCGGTTATTTTAGCATGTATGATTTTTGATGATAAATGTAATATTGAAAGAAGTGCTTATGTTTTTACGATGGGTGTTCTTGTTTGTTCTGGATTACATGCGTTACTTGTTTTGAGAGTTGACTATGGTTGGGAATATTTATTGTTATTAGCAATTGCAACTTTTGGTAGTGATACAGGAGCTTATTTTGCTGGTATGGCTTTTGGTAAACATAAGTTGATTCCAAGATTATCTCCTAAAAAAACAATTGAAGGGTCAATTGGTGGAATTGTTCTAGGAAGTGTTTTAGGATTGGTTTTTGCATATTTTACAGGAATATTGGCACATCATTGGATTATTGTACCAGCAATTATTGTAATGACAATGACAAGTCAAATAGGAGATTTGATTTTTAGTGCCATTAAAAGATATTTTGAAGTTAAAGATTATTCAAAATTATTACCAGGACATGGCGGAATTTTAGATCGTATTGATAGTTTAACTTTTAATGTATTGATTTTTAGTTTCTTTTTAATGATTGTGGGGTTATAGATAATGAAAAATATTACGATTTTAGGTGTTACAGGTTCTATTGGTCAACAAACTGTTGATGTTTGCTTGCATCATCAAGATGAATTTAATGTTGTTGCAATGTCTGCGGGCAAAAATATTGTATTACTTGAAACAACAATTCAAAAAATCAATCCACAAGTTGTTTGTGTTATCGATGAAAAGGATTGTAACTATCTTCAAGAAAAATATCCACATATTCGTTTTGTTTTTGGTAGTGGTGGTTTAGATGAAATTGCAACAATTGATCAAGTTGATATTGTATTAAATGCAATTGTAGGGTTTGCAGGTTTGTTACCAACAATTCATGCTATTGAATCTAAAAGATATTGCTTTAGCTAATAAAGAAACACTTGTGGTTGCAGGACATATTATTACAAAATTAGTTAAAGAACATGGTGTAAAATTATTACCAGTAGATAGTGAACATTCAGCGATTTTCCAATCGCTTCAAGGAAATGAAATGAATAAAATTAAACGTATTTTATTAACAGCAAGTGGCGGAAGTTTTAGAGATAAAACAAGAGAAGAACTTGTAGGTGTTTCTGTTAAAGAAGCGTTGAATCATCCTAACTGGTCAATGGGGGCTAAAATTACGATTGATAGTGCTACTTTATTTAACAAGGGATTAGAGGTCATGGAAGCAAAATGGTTGTTTGATGTAGATTATGATCAAATTGAAGTCTTGATTCATCCAGAAAGTATTTTACATTCTGCTGTAGAGTTTGAAGATACTTCTGTCATTGGGCAAATGGGAACACCTGATATGCGTTTAGCTATTCAGTATGCGTTAACTTATCCACAAAGAAAAAAATTAGTTAATGGTAAATCGTTAGATTTAACAGAACTTGGTTCGCTTACTTTTAAAAAGCCAGATTTCAATAGATTTCATGCGCTTTCTTTAGCATATCGCGCTGGAAAAACAGGTGGAAGCTTACCATGTGTTTTAAATGGTGCAAATGAAATGGCTAATCTTTTGTTTAGAGAAGGAAAAATTGAATTTTTACAAATAGAGGAATTAGTTGAAAAAGCTATGAATGCTCATGAGTTGGTTGAAGATCCAACTATTGATCAATTATTAGATATTGATCAATGGGCGAGAGATTTTGTTTTAAAGGAGATAAATGAAACATGCAGACGATTATAAATATTCTTGTCTTTTTTGTAATACTAGGAGCTATTGTATTAATCCATGAATTAGGACATTTTCTAACTGCTAAATTATTTGGTGTTTATTGTGCTGAATTTTCTATTGGAATGGGTCCTAAACTTTTTCTAAGAAAAAGGAGAAACAGATTATCAAATTCGTGCACTTCCTATTGGTGGTTATGTTGCAATGGCAGGTGAAGCTGATCAAGAAGACAGCGAATTAATGAAAGATGTTCCTTATGAAAGAACTCTAAAAGGAATTAAAACATGGAAAAAATGCATTATTATGTTAGCTGGTGTTTTTATGAATTTTGTACTTGCCCTTGTTTTATTAATTGGTATTTATTCGTTTGTTGAAGTACAAACAAATACTTCTGAAATTGGAAGTGTTGTTAAAAACAATGGTGCTTATAATGCTGGAGTTCAAGCTGGAGACACCATTAATAAAATCACAATTAATGGTGAAGAACATATCATTGCGTCATTTTCAGATATTCAATCTGTCTTATCTAATGAAAATTTACAATTAGATACAGATACAGTTACAATGCAAATTTCCCTTAAAAGAGGGAATCAAAATATTGAAAAAACAGTTGAAGGAAAGTACAATAGTGAATCCAAGTCTTATGTCATTGGAATAACAGCGGCTACTAAAAAATTGACTTTTATTGAGGCTATAAGACAAGGAATTAATCAATTTATAGAATATGCATTATTGATTTTTACAACATTAGGAAAACTTATTACAGATTTAACACATACTGTTTCACAACTTTCTGGTCCAGTAGGAATTTATACAGTGACTGCACAAGTTACACAATCTGGTTCAATTAGTACATTGTTGTCATTGACTGCTTTACTATCAACAAATATTGGAATGTTTAATTTACTTCCTATTCCAGGACTAGATGGTAGTCAAGTATTATTTGCATTAGTTGAAAAAATTATTCGTCGAGAAATTCCAACAAAAATGAAATATGCTTTACAAATGGCAGGACTAATTCTTGTTTTTGGCCTAATGATTTTTGTAACTATAAATGATATTGGAAAATTTTTCTAAAAAAAGGGCGTAAGCTTTTTGTGTTATAATAGGTAAGATTTTTGAGGTGTAATATGAATAAATTAATAATACTATTAAAACAATTGAATGTAATCGAAGATGTTAATGTTTTATTACATGCTTCATTGAAAAAGTTATTGTACGTCATGATAACCATTATACATTTTATATATTGAGTAAGGATTTGATTCCATTTACAGAGTATCAACTCTTACTTGATCATGGTCTTGATTTTCCTTACCCGGCTGAATTTGTAATTTGTTATGATGATTTTAATTTTGAGTCAAAAGATGTTTCACTTTATTTAGGGTATATTATTGAAAAACTAAAACAAATTTCACCATTATTTTCTTCGTTGAAAATCGAAGATATTGAAATTAAACAAACTATATCGATTGGTTTGTTAAATGAAATACAATTGGAACAATTCCAACAATTAAAATCAACAATTAAAAAGTATTTTGTGGAAATTGGAATAGAGAAAGATTTTAGTTTTTATGTTAAACAAGATAATGATGAATTAAATCATTTATTACAAGAAATGGATAGCTATGAACCAATGAAAATAGATATGTCCGAAATAAAAAATCGGAACCAGTAAAACCAACTGTAGATTATAAAAATAATTATCGAAAAGCAAAGGGTGATGCAACTTTTTTAAAGTTATCTGAAATTAACAGTCAAACGATGGAAAATAATTGTACGATTCAAGGGTATGTTTTTAAAACTGAATTAATCAAAACACGTGCAGGAAAACATATTCAAACATTATGGATCACTGACTATACGGATTCAATTATGGTAAAACGCTTTGAAAACAATACAACTAATACTTTAGAGGATATTAAAGTACTAGATAAAGGTAAAGTGTGGATCAAAGCAACAGGAGAAATTCGTTTAGATAATTATGCGAGAGAAACAGTTATGATGGCTCGTCAAATAGAAGTTATTAAAGAACCAGCAAGAAGGCAAGACACTGCGAAAGTTAAAAGAGTTGAACTTCATACACATTCTAAGATGTCAGCAATGGATGGAATAGGCAATGTTTCGGATTATATTAATCAAGTGGCCAAATGGGGACACAAAGCAATTGCAGTTACTGATCATGAAACGTTCAATCATTTCCTGAAGCTCAAGCAGCTAGTTTAAAAGCGGGCATTAAGATGATCTATGGTGTTGAATTAAATATGATAGAACCTTATTTTAATATTGTTTTTAATGAAAAAGATATGTCTATTGAAGATGCCACATATGTATCATTTGACTTGGAAACAACTGGTTTTTCTGTTATCCATGATGGGATTACAGAATTTGGTGCAGTTAAAATTAAAAATGGTGAAGTGATTGATCGCTTACAAAGTTTTGTAAATCCTGGTAAAAAGATTGGAACACGTGTTTCTCAACTTACAAATATTACAAATGAAATGGTTGCTGATGCACCAACAATTAAAGAGTTTTTACCACAAATATTAGAATTCTTTGGTGATGCTATTTTAGTGGCTCACAATGCTAAATTTGACATTGGTTTTTTAAATGAAAGTTTAAAGAGGTTAAACCAAAAACCTATAACTAATCCGGTTATTGATTCTTCGGCATTAGCAAGAGCTATTATGAAACCAATGAAATCTTATCGTTTAGGAAATGTATGTCGTGTTTATCGTGTAAATTATGACGATGATGTAGCACATAGAGCTGATTATGATGCTGAAGTTTTAGGTGCTGTATTTACAACGATGTTACATTCTATTATGCAAAGTGGAAATTATAATTTATTGATTTAAATAAATTACAAAAAGACGATGCTTATAAAATCGTTTTCCCATATCATATGACAGCACTTGCTTTAAACAAAGAAGGTTTAAAAAATATGTTTAAAATTGTTTCTGAAGCAAATACAACTTATTTCCATGATGGTTCTCGTATTCCAAAAGAAAGATTGGAATATTACCGTAAAGGATTGCTATATGGGACTAGCTGTTATCGTTCAGATGTTTTTGAAGCAGCTTTGAATTCTTCGGATGAAAGTTGGAACAATTGTTAGAATTTTATGATTATGTGGAAATACAACCTTTTCAAGATTACTATCATTTAATTGATCGTGGACAAATTGAATCTGAAGAAAATTTAATTATTTCAATAAAACGTCTTATTACAGCAGCAAAAAAATTAAATAAACTTATTGTAGCTACTGGAGATGTCCATTTTTTAGATGAAAAGGATAAAATTTATCGAGATGTTTTTATATCACAACCCAAAATTGGGATTGGACATCGTGCTCATCCTTTATGTGACCGAAAAATCCACGTGCATTTACACCATCTCAATATTTAAGAACAACAGATGAAATGTTAAAATGTTATGATTATTTACCAGCGGATGAAGTATATGAATATGTTGTAACAAATACAAACAAAATCGCAGATATGGTTGAAGAAATTCGACCAATTCATGATAAATTATTTACACCAACAATTGATAATGCAGATGAAAATTTAACAAAGATTTGTTATGATACAGCACATCGACTTTATGGTGAAAAACTACCTGAAATTGTGGAAAAAGATTAGAAAAAGAATTAAGTAATATCATTAAACATGGGTTTGGGGTTATTTATTATATTTCCCACTTACTAGTAAAAAATCAAATGATGATGGTTATCTAGTAGGTTCCAGAGGTTCGGTAGGATCTTCATTCGTTGCAACAATGTCAGGAATTACAGAAGTAAATCCGTTACCACCACATTATCTATGTCTTCATTGTAGTCATAGTGAATTTTTAGAAGAAGGTGTTGCTGCTGATGGTTATGATTTACCTGATAAGATTTGCCCTGTATGTGGTAAACCAATGAAAGGTGAAGGACATAATATCCCGTTCGAAACTTTCTTAGGTTTCAATGCGGATAAAGTACCCGATATCGACTTAAATTTCTCGGGAGCGTATCAAGCAAATGCTCATGCATTTACTAAAACTATTTTTGGAGAAGATCATGTCTTTAGAGCGGGAACAATTTCTACAGTTGCTGAAAAAACAGCTTATGGTTATGCAAAAGGATATGCTGAAACATTAGGAATTGATAATGAAGTACGTAGTGCTGAACTTGAAAGAATTGCTCGAGGGTGTGGTGGCGTTAAACGTACGACTGGCCAACATCCAGGGGGAATTATTGTTATTCCTAGAGATTATGATGTTTTTGATTTCACGCCTTACCAATATCCAGCAGATGATTTATCTGCTGAATGGCGTACGACTCACTTTGATTTCCATGCTATTCATGATAACGTTTTGAAATTCGATATTTTAGGACACGTTGATCCAACCGTTATTCGTATGTTACAAGATTTAACAGGTGTTGATCCTAAAACAATTCCAACAAACGATACAAAAGTTATGTCACTTTTTACAACGAGTGATGCTTTAGGTGTTGATTTATCCTATATCAATTGCAAGAGCGGTGCTTTAGGATTACCTGAATTTGGTACAACCTTTGTACGTAGTATGTTAGATCAGACAAAACCACAAACTTTTAATGATTTAGTAATCATTTCAGGGCTTTCACATGGAACAGATGTTTATTTAGGTAATGCAGAGACGTTGATTAAAAATGGAACATGTACCTTAAAAGAAGTTATTGGATGTCGTGATGATATTATGGTTTATTTGATTGAAAAAGGCCTTCCTAATAAAGATGCTTTTGACATCATGGAATGTGTTCGTAAAGGAAAATCACCTGCAGTTTTCCCAGAAAAGAAATACGAGGAATTAATGAAAGAATACAATGTTCCTCAATGGTATATTGATTCATGTAAGAAAATTAAATACATGTTCCCTAAAGCCCATGCGGTAGCCTATGTTTTATCAGCTATTCGTGTAGCTTGGTGGAAATTATATTATCCAAGAGAATATTATGCAGTATATTTTTCCACAAGATGTGATTTTTTTGATATTGAAACATTAGTTGCTGGTAAAGATGCTATTCTTTCAAGAAGAAAAGAAATTGAAATGTTAAGGGAAAACAGACAATCTTCAAATAAGGATGAAGGATTGTGGGATGTGTTTGAAATTGCGTTAGAAATGATTGATCGAGGATTCCATTTTAGTCCTTTAAACTTAGAAAAGTCTGATGCCAATAAATTCATTTTAGATCCAGATGATCCAAGTGGCTTACTTCCACCGTTTAGTTCAGTTGATTCATTAGGTGAATCGGTAGCTAATACTGTTATTGAGGCACGTAAACATGGTTCTTTCTTATCTAAAGAAGACGTGATTAAAAGGACTAAATTGAACAATTCGCATATTAAACAACTAACAAAAATGGGTGTTTTTGATGGTATGCAAGAAGAAAATCAATTATCACTTTTCTAGTGACTTGATTATAAATGAAAAATGTGCTATATTACTTATAGTTTCATAAAGAGAAACGAGTGGGGGAACCCACTCTTTATTATTGAATGGGGTGAAAAAATGGAGTTATTGGAAAGTATTAAAGAAATGGTCTTACCTTTGATCGAACAAAATGATTGTTATTTAGATGATATTGAATATGTAAAAGATAATAATGAAATGTATTTACGTATTTATATCGAAAAAATGAAGGGTATCTAGATATGGATACATGTGTTGCGGTAAGTGAGTTAATTAGTGATAAACTTGACGAAACTGATCCAATTAAAGATGAATACATTTTAGAAGTCTCTTCACCTGGAATTGAAAAACCATTAAAAACTTTGAACAAGTTCAAAAATCTGTTGGTGAATATGTTTATGCAAAATTTAAAAATCCTAAAGCCGGATTATATGAAGTTGAAGGATATTTAAAATCTGTTGATAATCAAGAATTAGAATTTGAATATCTTGTAAAAAATATAAAGAAAAAAATTATTGTCAATTATGATAACATTCAATTTATACGATTAGCTGTAAAATTTTAGGAGGAAATAAAAGTGGCTAGTAACAGAAAATTTATGAGCGCCTTAAATGCTTTATGTGAAGAAAAAGGTATTGAAAAAGACGTGTTTTTAGAAATGTTAAAGGAATCAATTGCAAAAGCTTATAAAAAAATTATATGGTTCCAGAAGCAAATGTACGTGTAGAAATTAATGAAAAAACTGGAAAAATTAGATTATTTGAAATTAGAACAGTTGTTGATGATTTAGAAGATGAAGATTTAGAAGTATCTTTAGATGAAGCACATGATATCAACCCAAATTATCAAGTGGGTGATATTGTAGAAACTGAAGCAGATTGTAGATCATATTGGATCGTTTAGTCAGACAATTCAAACAAAACAACTTTCAAGACAAAAAATACGCGAAACTGAAAAAGAAACATTATATAATGAATTTGCTGATAAAAAAGATGATATCATTACAGGTATTGTTGATCGTGTTGAACCTAAATTTGCTATTATCAATATTGGAAAAACTGGAGCATTTTTAGGACTAAATCAACAAATCCCTGGAGAAACATTACATGAAGGACAACATGTCAAAGTATATGTAAGTGACGTTGATCGTGGAACTAAAGGAACACATATCGTTGTAAGCAGAACAGAACCACAATTTGTAAGAAGATTATTTGAATTAGAAGTTCCTGAAGTTTATGATGGTACAGTTGAAATTAAATCTGTTTCTCGTGAACCTGGTGAAAGAAGTAAAATTGCTGTATACACTGCAGTTGAAGGATTAGATCCTATTGGTTCTTGCGTTGGACCTAAGGGTTCAAGAGTTAAAACGTTGTTGATGAATTACATGGTGAAATGATTGATATCGTTGAATGGTCAAGTGACCCAGTTGTTTATATTTCACATGCATTATCACCTTCAGATGTGTTAACTGTTTCTGTTGATGAAGAAAAACACAGTGCGTTAGTTATTGTACCTGATGATCAATTATCATTAGCTATTGGTAAACGTGGTCAAAATGCTCGTTTAGCAGTAAGACTTACTGGATGGAAAATTGATATTAAATCATTATCTGAAGCAACTGAATTAGGGTTAATGGAACAAATTCAACAAAAAGAAGAATTACCTGTTGATGAAACATTCCAAGATGAATTTGCTCAAGAAATGCTAGATAACCAAGAAGAAAAAGAAACTATTGTTGAAGAAAAAGAAAATATCGAACATGAAGTTGAAGAAGTCACTTCAGAATCTGATGTAGAAGATTATGAAGATTTTGATGATTATGAAGATGATGAATACAGTAAATATGATGAAGATATCGACTATGACGAATATGACAAATATTATGATGAAGATTAGGATGAGATAGAATGAGAAAAATTCCACTTAGAAAATGTCTTGCAACAAATGAACAATTACCTAAAAAAGAGTTAATTCGTGTTGTAAGAAATAAAGAAGGTCAAGTATTTGTAGATGCTACTGGTAAAATGAATGGACGAGGTGCTTATTTAAAAAGAAGCTTAGAAGCAATCGAAATTGCTAAAAAGAAAAAAGTTTTATCTCGTTCTTTACAAGTAGAAATTCCTGATGAAATTTTTGAGGAGTTAAAAAAATATTGTGATGAATAAAAAATATTTAAATTTATTAGGGCTTGCTAATGTTGCAAAGGGAATTGTTTCAGGAGAAACTTTGATAAAAAGTATCGCTGCAAATGAAACAAACTTGTTGTTATTGCAATGATGCTAGTGTTAATACTAAGAAAAAAATTACTGATAAATGTCATTTTTATCATGTTGATTATTTCATTGTTGATGAAATATTGAAACCATTTCAAAAGCAGTTGGAAAAATAATCGCGTTGCATTAGGTATTATAAATCAAGGGTTTGCGAAAAAAATAAAAGATTGATAGGAGGTTGATTTTATGGCAAAACAATTTAAAAAGAAAAAAGGTTCTCAAAAGAAGAAACAATTACAATCAAACTTTCCTGCAAAGAAAGAAACATCAGTAATAAAAGATGGTGTGATTTCCTATGAAGAAGGAATTACAGTTGGTGAACTAGCTGAAAAGCTAGGACAAACACCTGCTAATGTTATAAAAGTATTATTTTTATTAGGAACTATGGTAACAATCAATTCATCATTAAATGATGAACAAGTTGAATTAATTTGTTTAGAATATGGTTGTGAATGTGAAAAACATGTTCCAGTAGATGAAGTTAATTTTGAAAATATTGAAGTTGTGGATGATGAAGCTGATTTACAACCAAGATGTCCAGTTGTAACAATTATGGGACATGTTGATCATGGAAAACAACATTACTAGATACTATTAGAAAATCTGCAGTTGTTGATGGTGAATTTGGTGGTATTACTCAACATATTGGTGCTTATCAAGTAGAAGTAAACGGTAAAAAAGTTACATTTTTAGATACACCAGGTCATGAAGCTTTTACAGCAATGAGAGCACGTGGAGCACAAGTGACTGATATTGTTATTATCGTTGTTGCTGCTGATGACGGTGTGATGCCTCAAACAAAAGAAGCCATTGACCATGCAAAAGCTGCAGGAGTTCCTATCGTTGTTGCAATTAATAAGATTGATAAAGAAGGTGCTGATCCTGAAAGAATTAAAGCTGAAATGGCTGAAGAAGGATTATTACCTGAAGAATGGGGTGGAGATACTGTTTATTGTGAAATCTCTGCTAAAAAGAAAATTGGTATTGAAGAATTATTGGAAACATTAACTGTTGTTGCAGAATTAGCTGATTTAAAAGCTAACCCAAATAGATATGCATATGGTAGTGTTGTTGAGGGTAAACTTGATAAAGGTAGAGGAGCTGTTGCTACATTATTAGTAGAAAATGGTACTTTACGTGCAAGTGATCCAATCGTTGTTGGTGCTGCTTATGGTAGAGTAAGACAAATGTTAGACGATAAAGGACGTGTTATTAAAGAAGCATTACCAGGTACACCAGTAGAAATTACAGGTTTAAATGAAGTTCCTGTTGCCGGTGATAAATTTATGGTTTTCGAAACTGAAAAACAAGCACGTAGTGTTGGTGAAACACGTATGAAAGCTAAAATTGAAAAAGATCGTAATTCTGGAGCTGCTTTATCTCTTGATGATTTGTATTCTCAAATTAAAGAAGGTCAAATTATTGATTTAAATATTATTGTTAAAGCGGATGTACAAGGAACTGCAGAAGCTGTAAAAGCTTCATTAGAAAAAATCGATGTAGATGGTGTGCGTGTTAACGTTATTCGTTCAACTGTTGGTGCAATTTCTGAATCTGATGTTATTTTAGCAAGTGCCTCTCAAGCAATTATTTATGGTTTTAATGTAAGACCAGATGCAAAAGTTAGAAATAAGGCAGAAGAAGAATGTTGAAATTCGTCTTCATAATGTTATTTATAAAATGGTTGAAGAAATTGAAACTGCAATGAAAGGTATGTTAGCACCAGAATACCATGAAGTAATTACTGGTCAAGCAGAAATTAGACAAGTTATTAAAGCAAGTAAAATAGGAAATATCGCAGGATGTTATGTTACCGATGGTTCAATTAAAAGAAACTGTGGTATTCGTTTGATTCGTGATGGTATTGTTGTATACGAAGGAAAACTTGCTTCACTTAGACGTTTTAAAGATGATGTTAAAGAAGTCAATGCTGGTTTTGAATGTGGTTTAAACATTGAAACTATAATGATATTAAAGAAGGCGATATCATTGAAGGTTATGTTATGGAAGAAGTAGAAAAGAAATAGGAGTTGAGTCTTATGTCATTAAAAACAGATAGAATAAATACTCAAATTTTAAGAGAAGTTTCTTTGATTTTACAAAATGAAGTACGTGATAGAGATTTACGTATGTGTACAATTACCGCTGTTGAAACAACAAATGATTTATCTATTTCTAAAGTGTATGTTACTTTTTTAGGAAAAAATTATAATCAAGAAAAAGGAATGGAAGCATTAGAAAGATCTAAAGGATTCATTCGTAATTTACTTGCTAAAAAATTAAAAGTAAGAAAGTGTCCTGAATTACATTTTGTTTTAGATACTTCTTTAGAATATGGAAATAAAATTGAAAGTATTATTAATTCATTACATGAAAAAGATTAGAAATAATCTTTTTCTTTTTTAGAATTTATTTTATGATATAATGAAAATACTGATAGGAGGATTATTATGGTAGAATTATCTAATGATTTATTAACTGTTTCTTTACATCCAAAAGGAGCAGAAATTATTTCAATTAAAGGAAAAAAAGATCAATTGAATTATATGTGGAGAAGAGATGCATCTCAATGGGCAAACAGTGCACCTATTTTATTTCCAATTGTTGGAGCATTAAAAAATGATACATGTGTGGTTAATGGTAAAGAGTATCATATGACACAACATGGTTTTGCAAGACACAATGAATTTGAAACAAACCAAGTTAGTGATACTGAAGTAATATTCTCATTAAAATCTAATGATGAAATTATAAAACAATATCCTTTCTTATTTGAATTAAATGTCACATATAGACTTGTTGAAAATAAATTAACATGTCATATTAAAGTAAAAAATACGGATCATCAACCTATTTATTTCCAAGTTGGAGGACATCCTGCTTTTGCTTGTCCATTTATGGAAAACGAATCAAGCAATGATTATTATTTAGAATTTTCAGAAAACGAAACATGCAATCGAAAAATAATTGATGTTGAAAAAAGAGGTATGTCAAGAGTTGAAAAACCTTTCTTTGATAATGAAAAAAGATTTTTTGTTAGACAAGAGCTTTTTAATACAGATGCAATTGTTATTAAAAGTTTAAATCAGAAAATATTGCGCTTAAATCATTAAATCATGATAAATCAATTGTTTTTCATATGAATGGTTTTGATCATGTTGGACTTTGGGCCGCAAAACATGTTGGTGGATTAATTGCTATTGAACCATGGGTTGGACATGCTGACTATACTGATTTTAATGGTGAATTTAAAGAAAAAGAAAGTTGTGTTGAATTACCTGTTGGTAAAAATTTGAAGTTGAATTTGCTGTAGAAATTAACCAATAATGACAATTTTTAACTTTTGTAGATTATACTTTGTTTATGAAAGTTAAACTTATAGAATGTACTCATGAATTAGACTTACAAGATGAAATTAATGATTTTCTTAAACTGGGATATCATATAATACGGATGCATTATTGTGTTGCAATGTGTTTTTCATCTGAATTAGAATACTCTTTTAGTTGTTTAATTGAATATGATGATAAAGGTCCTAAATAAAAGGACTTTTATTTTTGCATAGATTTTATATTATTGGTCAAAATAATTAACGGAGGTGAAACATATGGCAAAAGATGTAAGATGTTCAGTTACGACATGTGCATATCATGATTCTAATAATAAATGTTTAGCCAATGAGATTAAAGTTTCAAAATGTAATTGTAGTTCACCATGTGATGAGCAAGAAACAGAGTGCGGAACTTTTAAATTAAAATAGGATTATTTCCTATTTTAATTTTTTATTGTCTCTATGTTATAATATAAAAGGTGATTATATGAAAAATAGATTAATTATTTTTTTATCTTTATTTATTTTATTAGGTTGTTCAAGTCAAAAAAATACAACATCTTATTCAAAAAAACAATATAATGAATATGTTAGTTATTATAATCGTTTAAAGATGTCTACTTCATTTGATGAAAGCTGTGATGATTGTTCAATTCAATTAATTACTAATAAAATATCAAATAAAAAAATACGGTATGATATTATCATTAATAATCCTGTTATTGAAATGAAAAATATTAAAGCAATCGCATTTATTGATAAAAAGGATAAAAATATTCCGAGTATTGGTTTATTAGAAAAGGATACTTTTTCATTAAAGCCTAATTATATTGATAAGAAGAATGGTTATTATAAAGGCATCAATTATCAGGAACAACATCAAAAAATAAATTTGATGTTAAGCTCTATTTAACATATAACACAGAGGATAAACAAATAGAAAGGTATATTATTTTACATGGTAATGCGACTTGATAAATTATTAGCTCATTATGGTATTGGAACTAGAAAAGAAGTAAAAAATTATATTAGAAAAGGTTTTGTTACTGTTAATGGAAGTATTATAAAAAGGATGATTTTAAAGTAGATTATGAAACAGATAAAATTATCTTTGATGGTGAGCTTATTACATATAAACCATATGTCTATATTATGCTTAATAAACCTGCTGGTTATGTTTCTGCTACAAAAGATAATGTTCATCCTACAGTTGTTGATTTGATTTATGGGTATGAACAGTATGATTTATTTCCAGTAGGAAGGTTAGATTTGGATACGGAGGGTTTATTATTACTAACAAATGATGGAGATTTTGCACATAAGTTATTAGCACCTAGTCGACATCATTCTAAATTGTACTATGCATGTGTCGAAGGAATAATGGATGAAAATGATATTTTAAAGTTTAAAGAAGGAATTACTATTGATCATTATAGATGTCAAAGTTCAAATTTATCCATTATAAAAACTGAAGATAATACATCTGAAGTATTAATTGAAATTTTTGAAGGAAAGTTTCATCAAGTGAAAAAAATGGTAGAAAGTGTCGGTAAAAAAGTAACTTATTTAAAAAGGTTACAGATGAAGAATTTAAAATTAGATACTTCTTTACAAATTGGAAAATTTAGAGAATTATCCGAAGATGAATTAGTCGACTTAATGAATGATTTGTGATACTATTTGTATAAAAAATAAGGAGGATTTTTTGTGAGATTAAGAAACAACCCAAAAGCTTATGAAATTATGGAAGAGAATGCTGATTTAGTTATCTTAAAACCTGAAGAACATAAAGGTCATTATCATGATATATTTGAAATAAATCAGCCATTATATATAGAAATTGGAATGGGGAAAGGCGATTTTATTTATCAAAATGCTTTAAAACATCCAGAAAACAATTACATAGGGATTGAAAAATTTCCAAGTGTCTTAGCAGCAGCAATTAATAAAATTAATAAAAATCAATCATTGCCTAATTTAAAATTGATGCATTTTGATGCAATTGAATTAGAAAATGTTTTTGAAAATGGTGAAATTGATCATTTATTTTTAAACTTTAGTGATCCTTGGCCAAAAAAAAGACATGCAAAAAGACGTTTAACGTCTTCAGCGTTTTTAGATGTTTATCGTCGATTATTGAAAAAAGATGGTGTTATTGAATTTAAAACAGATAATCGAGGTTTATTTGAATATTCATTACAGTCAGTAACAGAAAACAATTATCATTTAGATTATGTTTCTTTAGATTTACATAATTCTCCAGAAGCAAATGATAATATTATGACAGAATATGAAAGAAAATTTTCAGTAAATGGACCTATTTATAAAATGATAATTAGTGATTGTAAGGAGTAAAAAATGGATCAATTAATTGAAATAAACTCATTAGAAGAATATGAAAAGGCTATTCAAACAAAATCAATCATCTTATTTACAGCTTCTTGGTGTCCTGATTGTATGTTTATCAAACCTTTTATAGGTAATGTTGTAAAAAATATCCAAATTTTACATTTTATAGTATTAATAGAGATCATTTTATTGATTTATGTCAAGATTTAGATATTTTAGGAATACCTTCTTTTGTCAGCTATGAAAATGGACAAGAGACAGGTCGCTTTGTAAGTAAATTAAGAAAAACGCAAGAAGAAATAGAAACATTTATACAATCAATAAAATAAAGTGTATTGAAGGAAGGAGTTATTATGTTTAAACATTTTTTAAAAAATCAAACGATGATGATATTTTTGAAACTGTAGA
>ENA-OQDF01000257-OQDF01000257.1-human-gut-metagenome-genome-assembly--contig:-NODE-257-length-21373-cov-1.622047_pt1 | contig 21373 bp, 28 predicted proteins | sample MGYA00242769_ERZ504597 | MGnify/ENA primary metagenome ERZ504597 (study PRJEB26092, sample SAMD00036305) | human gut metagenome | host: Homo sapiens | study: EMG produced TPA metagenomics assembly of...
GAGATATGGAACATTGTAGAGCTGGACGGCCGCATCTACTTCCAGTCGTTCAGCGCATGGTTCTCCTACGACGGGAAAATGGTACGCGCTTTCCGCAACAGACAACAACAGCCGCTCTACTTCTACAACCAAAACGGACATATCTACACACAAATGATTGATGAAGGCTTCTATGAATTCGACGGCAAGGAGTTCCATCACCTCTTTCCCCGCAGCAAAGTGAACGATGACAATGTAGTGGCATTACTGCCCGACGGAAACAACAGCTTCCTGATGGTCACGGAGAACAACGGACTGTTCCGCTACACGGGTGACATCACCCCCTGGAAAACAGACATTGATGCAGAGCTGAAGAAACAGCGGGTGAACCGCGCCGTCATGACCAATGACTCCATATTCATGATAGGTACAGTCCTAAACGGCATATACGCCATCGACCGCAAAGGACATTGCCTCTGGCACTTCAATCTGGATAACCGTTTGGACAACAACACAGTCCTGGGACTGTTCTGTGACAAAGACAACAACGTATGGGCAGCATTGGACGACGGCATCGCATACATCCACCACAACTCCCCCGTCATGCTACTGACCCCTGCCAACCATGAAACCAAGCTGGGTATGGTGTACGACATAGCCCACCGGGGTGACTGTTTCTATCTGGCCACCAACCAGGCTTGTACGAATACCACCAGATTACCGGAAATATGCGTTTGCTTCCCCATAGCGAAGGACAGAACTGGTATGTAAAGGACATTGACGGGCAACTCTTTGCAGGTAACAATGCCCATACCTTATTAATAGGCGAAAAAGGGAACGTTTCCGTCATAAGCAATACCAACAGCAGTACGTGTCTGATTAAGTGCACCCTCTATGGCGAAGAGATACTGTTGGAATCATCCTACGCCAATTTGCGTATCTATAAAAAGAAGAACGGTCAATGGACCTTTTCGCATGTCGTAGACGGCTTCATTGCACCGGTCATGCACTTGGAGGTTGACCAAAGCGGTGTCATCTGGGCTTCACACATGTATCAGGGAGTCTATAAAATAGTCTTGAGCGATGACTTGTCGGCTGTAAAAAGCGTACGGCACATCTCCCATTTAGGCTCGGAATATATCATCGGCCCTATCCAAGTAATGAAAATGCGGGGACGTATCGTCTTTTCCAGTCCCAATGGCTTCTATACCTATGACGACATCACCCGGCAGATTATCCCCTTCCAAAAGCTGAATACCATTCTGCCTTACATCAGGAATGCCCATTCTGTGGTATCCGTCACGAACGACCGCTTCTGGCTGTCCGGTTCACATGAGTATGCACTGGTAGAGTACGCGGAAGGAGAGTACATCGTGAAACAACGCATTCTCATCGAACTGTTTGATTCTCCATGTATAGAGAACTACAACAATGTGTTCGTTGACAATGACGTTGTCTATTTTAATCTAAATAACGGAATCGCCAGTTACAGCAAAAACACAGACAGCCTCAGTCCAACGTTGGAGTCCGCCCTATCACTGAGCTCTGTCATTTGCTCTTCTTCAGATAAAAAGGAGAAACGCCTGCCTCTGCAGGGAAATGTCGAACTGGAAAGCAATTACCGGGATTTGCTGTTCTCGGTAAGCCTGCCGCATTACAATAAATTGTCCGTACATTTCCATTATGTCCTGCAAGGAGGACAAGGCATGGCTCTGACATCAGACCTAAAAGAGCCCGAAATCCGCTACGGTAGCCTGGATTACGGAGAATACACATTCCAAGCAGAAGCCTATAATGATTTGGGACAGAAAATCGGTGAAGTGGAATATCATTTCGCCATAGCCCGTCCTTTCTACCTCACCTATTATGCTTTTGCACTCTATCTTATAGTTCTCATTGCACTTCTCTACTTCTTCTCCAAGTGGCGCGCAACCGTGCCATGGAAAAGAAACGGAAAGAGTACGAAGCTGAGCAGATGCAGCAGAACATCAAGATGCGTGAGCAGGAACATCTGATAACTCTACAGCAGCAACAATTGCTGGAAGCCGAGCTGTCAGCAAAGAGTAAAGACCTTGCCAGCATGGCGCTGGGTGTATTTGCCAAGAACGAAGTCTTGGAGAAACTTCGTGCTGCCGTGCAAGAATTCCTGGTAAAAGGGCAATATGGACGCAAGAACCTCGAATCTCTGCTGAAGCTCATCAACGAAAACATCGAGACACAAGAGTTCTGGGACGTATTCCAGAACAATTTCGACCTAATTCATGAGAAATTCTTCCGCAACCTGCGCGAACGTTCACTCCCAGCCCTTACCGCCACCGATTCTGCGTTTGCGCACTGTTCGCGCCTTAAACCTTTCAACGAAAGCATAGCGCAATGACCAACCTTACCATCGGGGAGTGGAGCAGCACGCTACCGTCTGCGCAAGAAGCTGGATATCCCCGACGGAACGGGATTAGTAGATTTTCTCATTGACTTGAAATAATACAGCTACAAACCATTCTATCATAATAAACTGATTATTAGAAATAAGCTACACTAAAACGTAGTAAAACAGTACCCCTTTTTACTCTAAGCGTATTATCGTGGTAGTGATTTTTTGCCTTACTTGCCGTTATTACTTTCTTTGCCGGCAGAATTATTAACTCTTAAATTTAGTTATGAGAAGGCAAACATTATTTCTTCTATTCATGATTTTGTTCTCGTTGCCACTGACAGTTTTGGCACAAGGAACAAAGACAGTTAAAGGAACTGTTGTTGACCAGAACAATGAACCGATCATCGGAGCCACGGTTGTAGTAAAAGGCTCTACTATTGGAGCAGCTACCGACCTCGACGGTAACTATGTACTTAACGGTGTCCCTGAAGAGGCAACACTTGTGTTTAACTATCTAGCATGTTGCCGCAGGAAATAAGTGCTGCGGGACAATCCGTTGTCAATGTAAGGCTGCGGGAAGATACGCAACTGCTGGATGAAGTCGTTGTCATCGGTTACGGTTCAGCCAAAGCGAAAGACTTAACAGCTCCGATTGATGTCGTTAAAGAAAAAGAATTAGTTAATGTTCCGACCTCCTCTCCAATGGCAGCATTGCAGGGAAAGGTACCAGGCGTTAACATCATCAATTCGGGAACACCGGGCGACGGCCCCAAAGTTACTATCCGCGGTATGGGTTCTTTTGGCGATACCTCTCCTCTCTATGTAGTAGATGGAATGTTCTACGATGACATCAACTTCCTGAACAACTCTGACATTCAGGACATGACCATTCTGAAAGATGCATCTGCATCAGCCATCTACGGTGTTCGTGCCGCCAACGGCGTTGTAATCATTACTACCAAACGTGGTGCACGCAATCAGGATGCCAAAGTAACCTACAATGCTACGTAGGTATCCAGAAAGCAACCAACCTGCTGGAAATGTGTAACTCCCACGAATATGCCACCATGTTGATGGAAGCGGACGCTGCTTCTTACGGGCACATCTTCGAAAAGTCTATCGAGACCTTCGGAGGTGACCTCAATGCCCTGAAGTTCAATGCAGACACCAATTGGTATGACGAGCTATTACGTACAGCCATGATGACCAACCACAGTCTTAATGTATCCGGCGGTACGGAAAAGGCCACTTATTCTGCCGGTATGAGCTACTTGTCACAAGACGGTATCATGGATGTTGACAACTACTACCGCCGTCTCAACTTCCGCGCTGCATTGGATTTCGATGCACGCAGCTGGTTGAAGCTCGGATTCAACGGTGTATTCAGCAGCTCACAGCAGCAACTGCCCAAGAATGCAGCTTGGCAACAGGCATTCAACACTCCGTCCATCATCCCCGTGTTCGACAATACCCGCGATGACACCATCTTCCCCGACAAGTATGCGTCACCCGAACAGGTGGGTCTGGGTTCCAACTTCAAGAACCCCGTTGCCACAGCCAACTATTACGACAACCGTAATGATGTCTATCAGGTGTTGAGCAACTTCTACGCACAGCTCAACCTCCTCCCCAACAAGCTGAATGTACGTACGAGCTACAGCTACGACTATCGTGCTATCCGTGGTACAGACTTCACACCGACCTATTACATCGGCACTCACCAGCAACAGGCCACTACCAGCCTGACCAAAAAGAATACCGACTATAACAAATGGGTATGGGACAACGTGGCACTTATACCGACAAGTGGGGGCAGCACTCCTTCACCGGCATGCTGGGTGTATCCATGCGTCAGGAACAGATGAAGTCACTGGAAGGTACAGCTACCAATGTTCCCGAAGGTGAGGATGTCTGGAAATATATCTCCTTGGGTAACAAGGAAGGCGCTACCGTAAAAGATGACGGCTGGAAATACCGCGGTCTCTCCTACTTCACACGTTTGAACTATAACTACGCTGACAAGTACATGTTAATGTTCACTTTCCGTGCCGACGGCTCTTCCAAATACAACGACAAATGGGGTTACTTCCCCTCTGTCGGTGCCGCATGGGTCATCTCTCAAGAACCGTTCATGGAGAATCAAAATATATTCGACTACATGAAACTCCGCGCAAGCTGGGGTAAGCTGGGTAACGACAAGATTGCCGCAAGTGCAGGCTTCGCAAGTATCCAGAACACACAAGCCGTATTGGGAACTGCTCTTGACGTTTCATCAACTCCACCAACTTCAGCTGGCTGGGTTGGGAAGTCGTAAACGAAACCAACGTAGGTGTCAACTTCTCTACCTTAAACAGCCGTTTGAGTGCCGACATCGACTGGTATTACCGTCTGACTGACAATGCGGTTATCTCTCCGAAACTACCCATGCAAAATGAAACCCTCGCAGGCAACAACGGACAGATTCTGAATAGCGGTATCGACTTCTCACTGAACTGGAACGACAAAATCGGTAAGGATTTCACCTACAACGTAGGCGTCAACCTCTCTTATCTGCACAATGAGGTAAAGAGCCTGAAAGACAACATGACCATCATCAAGGGTGGCAAGACCGTAAACATGGTAGGCGAGAAAATGAACTCTTATTATGGTTTCAAAGTTATCGGTATCTACCAGACTCCGGAAGAATGTGCCGCCGACCCGATTGCTGTAGCCAATGGCCTCGAACCAGGTGATTTCAAATACCAGGATGTAAATGGAGACCACGTCATCGACGGAAGCGACAAGCAGGTACTAGGTTCTTATATCCCCGATTTCACTTACGGATTCAACCTCGGATTCGCTTATAAGAATTTCGACTTAACCTGACTACTTACGGACAAGCCGGTGGAGAATTGTGGAACAGAAAACGTGCTTTGCGCTATGCACAATCCGACTACAACTTCGACAAAGCCCAGTACGAAAACCGCTGGACCGGACCGGGTTCCACCAATGAACATCCGTCTGCCAAAGCATTGCTCAAGACTTGGAATACCTCGGACAGCAACAATGCCTCTTATTTTGTAGAAAGCTCCAACTACTTCCGTATCCAAAACATCACGTTGGGCTACTCATTCAAGAATGTTAAGGTTGGCAGCTACGTAATGCCGGGCATCCGCCTCTCTCTGACAGCTGACCGTCCGTTCACAACATTCAAGGCAAACAGCTTCACACCTGAATTGTCGGATGCCGAAGGTTGGGAATACAGAAAGTATACCCTTTGACTTCGACTTATACTTTCGGAGTGCAGATTGATTTCTAAACTATCCAAAACACTAAAAACATATAACAATGAAATTCATAAAGAAAACATTAGCATATATCCTCCGGCAATGATGCTGCTGGGTAGTACGACTGCTTGTTCCGATTTCATCAACATCGATCCGGAAAACAAGGTACCGGAACAAAGCGTGGACTTCACCAATAACGGGCAACATGTATCAACCCGTTGTCGGCGTGTATTCCAAAGTGCGCACATCAGCCATGCACTGGGCCAATGCACTGATCATGTTCACTCGTGACGGTGACGTATGGTCAGGGCGTACAGATGACCAGGGAGCAGCCGTAGATTTCGGCCGCCACTTCAATTATACGAACTCTTTCTGGGCGCTCAATAATGTTTGGGTCACTTTCTACGAAATTATCCGTACAGCCAACTCAGCCTGGAGTCCCCTTAACGGTTATGCCCAATACCTGACCCCCGGAAGCAACGACTACACTTCGTATGAGACCTATTGCGGAGAAGTACGCACCATTCGTGCATGGGCTTACTATCAGTTGGTTACCAACTTCGGACCTATTGTAATCTACAGAGACAACTACCAGACTGATTTCCGTCGTTCCAATGTAAATTCAGTATATGACTATATGCTGGAAGAGGATTTGAATTACGCAATGGAGAAACTACCCCGTATGCGTCCCAACCAGATGGAGCATAAAGGCGCAGTGACAGCCTTACCGCCGAAATGCTGGCTGCCAAGATTTACCTCTTGAAGGGAGACTATGCACAAGTTGAAACCTTGACGGACGACATCATCAATAACGGCAACTTCTCTCTATATCCCGACTTCTATAATCTGTTCAAGATTCCAGGAAAGTTGTGTGACGAGTCCTTATTCGAGTGCCAAGTGACCGACTATGGCAACGGCTCAGGAGACTATCTGGGCGTTGACAATTGGTTCCCGTTCCAAGGAACTACCATAACAAGCCCCAACAGTGCCGAACCGAGCTTAGGCGGATGGAACTTCATCGGCTATGAACCAGAGTTCGTGGCATGGGCCGATGCACGCGGCGAAACCGTACGTGCCGAAACCTCCTTCCTGAGAGCCGGACAGAAAACCCGTGAAGGCTGGACAGTCGGTGCAACATCCGGCACCATGACTGACTGCTGGAATGGAAAGGCGTATCTTCCCTACAATCAGATGACCTTACCGCGTACTGACTACGGTGCCAACAACAACGTGCGCATCTTCCGTTATGCAGAAGTGTTACTGATGAACTCCGAAGCCAAGATTCGCCAAGGAAAAGACGGTGACAACGGCTATAATCTGGTTCGTACACGCGCTGAAATGCCTACCAAAAGCGGTGTCACATTGGATGACGTATTGGATGAACGCCGTATGGAACTTTGCAATGAATGGTGCAACCGTTATGTCGACCTGGTTCGTACCGGAAAGGCAGCTGCAGAACTCGGACCGAAAGGTTGGACTGAAGCCAAGACGTACTGGCCTCTTCCATCCAATCAGCTTGATGATCTTCCCGACCTGAAGCTCGACCCGATTGACTAATTCAAAGCAATCTTTATTCCAAATCCATACCATGATAAGAAAAATCTTAATCAGCTGTGGAATAGCCTTGCCGCTCTGACGGCAAAGGCAACCACGGATGATTCCATTAAAGTTGTGAAAGGGCAGGTTAGCGACTACTACATTACTGTGACCCAAGACCGTATTGTAAAAGGACACGTATTGGACAGTAACCGACAACCGCTTGAAGGTGCTACAGTCATGTTCTTTGCAAGTCCCATGCACAATACCACTGCCCACGACGGCAGCTTTGCCATCAAAGGAGCGAAGAATGACGTACATCTGTATGTCTACTATCCCGGAAAAAAGATAGTGAACAGAATCCTGGCACTGGATGAAACCGATATTGAGGTGATAATGGAAAATGAGGTACACCAGGCTACCACAATCCGCCGTCCGGCTCAAGCGACCCGATGGTATGACCCGCATGCGCCTCTGTCGCGAACCTTCTGCAATCCGATGAACATCAGTTACAATTTCGAGCCTTTCAACAACAATGTGCGCCCCAATGGTTCGTTCCGTTCCTCCGCCGATCCAATGGCGGTAGAATACAAGGGAGAATACTTTCTGTTCTCCACCAACCAGGGCGGTTTTCACTATTCCAAGAATCTGGTGGATTGGGATTTCGTTCCTGCCAGCTTCCAGCGCAAGCCTACAGATGACGACCAGTGCGCGCCGGCAGCCTATGTAAGCGGTGATACACTGTTCTATACCGGCTCCACTTACGAAGGTCTAGCCGTGTGGTACAGCACACACCCCAAAACGGGACGTTTCAACGTGCCATCGAAAAGAATGTGCTTCCCACATGGGACCCCTGCATGTTTCTGGACGATGACGGCAGACTATATATGTATTATGGCTCCAGCAATGAATACCCGCTAAAGGCAGTGGAACTGGACCGGAATGATTCTACCCCATCAGTAAGATTCACGACATCATGATGCTCCGTCCTGAAGAACACGGCTGGGAACGCTTCGGCATGAACAATGACGACGAAGTCACGCTTCGTCCATTTACAGAGGGTGCTTACATGACTAAGCACAATGGCAAATATTATTTCCAATATGGCGCTCCGGGTACGGAATTCAAGGTATATGCCGACGGCGTATATGTTTCGGATTCCCCACTGGGCCCGTTTGTCTATCAAAAGCATAACCCGATGTGCTACAAGCCGGAGGATATGTGCAAGGTGCCGGTCACGGAGGCACGTTCCGCGACGTGAAAGGCAATTACTGGCATGTCGCCACCTGCATGCTCTCCCTGAAATATAAGTTCGAACGCCGCATCGGTCTTTATCCTGTGGCTTTCGACAAGGATGGTACCATGTATTCATCCACTGCCTTCGGTGACTACCCCAACTGGGCGGAACCGATGGACATAAAGAATCCGGAAGACCGCTTTACGGGATGATGCTTTTGTCCTACGGCAAGCCAGTAGAGGTTTCTTCCACAGACAGCATCCACGTAGCTTCCAACCTGACAGACGAAAGTATGCGTACCTACTGGGCAGCACGCTCCGGTAATCCCGGCGAATGGGCTAGGATAGACCTGGGCAGTACAAAGAATATACGTGCCGTGCAATTAAACTTCTACGACCATAAAGCGGTCCAATACAACCGTGCCATGGATATCTATCACCAATACCGTATTTTTGCTTCCGAGGATGGAAAGAATGGACATTAGTCATAGACAAGAGTGACAGTGACAAGGATTGTCCGCATGACTACATCGAACTCAACGAGCCGTTGCATGCCCGTTATCTGAAATACGAGAATGTACACATGCCTACGGGAAATGTCGCCTTGTCCGGTTTCCGCGTCTTCGGAAACGGTGACGGTGATGTCCCACAAACCATAAAAGGACTGACCGTGAAACGTGACAAGAAAGACCGCCGGAATGCCCTTATCTCCTGGCAACCCGAAGCAAGCGCTTATGGCTACAACATCTACTACGGCACTGCCGAAGGCAAGATGTACAATGCCATCACGGTACTGGGACAGACGGAATATGACTTCCGCGGACTGGATGCAGACACGGACTATTACTTCACTGTCGAAGCGCTGAACGAAAACGGACGCTCGCCATTGTGCAAGACGACAAAAAATTAAACACAAAAAATAAAGATATGAAAAAACCAATAATGATACATGTGCTGGCTTTGTTCCTAATTTCCACACTGGCAAGCTGCGCGTCCTGCTCTTCCGACCTGAAGGAAAGCGGGAAAGAGAACGGAAAAGAAGAAAAGCCCGACATAGAGGAAGTACGTCCCGAATCATTCGCTTCGGATGACGAAATGCTGGATTACATCCAAAAGGTACATTTGAACTACATGTGGGACGGTGCGGAACCGGTTTCCGGACTGGCACCCGAACGCATTCACCTAGACGGAGAATATCCCGAGAAAGACCAGAGCGTCGTCACCATCGGTGGCAGCGGATTCGGTGTTGCCGGTCTGCTGGTAGGTATAGAGCGTGGCTTTATCCCCAGAGCCGAAGGCGTGAAGCGCCTGACCCAATTGCCGATTATCTGAAACGCGCCGACCGCTTCCACGGCGTATGGCCCCACTGGCTGTACGGTCCGACCGGAGAGGTGAAGCCTTTCGGACAAAAGGACAATGGCGGCGACCTGGTGGAAAGCTGCTTCCTGATGCAAAGCTTGCTTTGCGTGCGCCAATACTTCCGCGACGGTAACGAGCAGGAAAAGAAACTGGCAAAAAAGATTGACCAATTGTGGAAAGAGATGGAGTTCAGCTGGTATCAGAATGGCAAGGATGTCATCTACTGGCACTGGTCTCCCGAATACAATTGGGAAATGAACTTTCCGCTGGAAGGCTACAACGAGGCATTGATTGTGTATGTGCTCGCAGCCTCCTCCCCTACTTATCCCGTTCCAGCTTCGGCCTACCACAACGGTTGGGCACGCGGCGGCGGTATCAAGTCCGACTCTGCCCCCTACGGCCTGCCTTTGGAATTGAAACACAACGGAGCCGAGAAACTGGGCGGCCCCTTGTTCTGGGCACAATACTCGTACATCGGTCTGGACCCGCGTAATCTCAGTGACCGCTATGCCAACTACTGGAACGTGGTGCGCAACCATGCCCTCTCCAACTACCGCTACTGCGTGGAGAACCCGAAGAACTTCAAAGGCTACGGCAAGGACTGCTGGGGACTTACAGCCCAGCTACTCTACCAAGGCTATGCAGCCCATTGCCCGGGTGACAATGATCATGGCGTCATCACACCGACGGCAGCCTTGTCCAGCTTCCCCTATACACCGGAGGAATCCATGCGTGCGCTGAAGTATTTCTATTCCAAAGGAGACTGGATTTGGGGCAAGTACGGTTTCTACGATGCCTTCTCCGAAGCAAGCAACTGGACAGTGCCCCGCTATCTGGCCATCGACCAGTGCACCATTGCCCCGATGATCGAGAACTATCGCACCGGATTGTTGTGGAAACTCTTCATGAGCTGTCCCGAAATCCAGGAAGGTCTGCAGAAGCTAGGCTTCCAACAAATCGCATCTAAATAATTTTCTATATAGCATGAAGAAATACTCATTATTAGCAGCCTTGGCTTTCTCTGCCCTCACCGTGACGGCAACGCCCAAAGAAAGCACATCCCAAGGCACTCCGCAGAACATGGACAAGTTCATTACGGAGTTGATGGGCAAAATGACATTGCACGAGAAAATCGGTCAGCTCAATTTGCCGGTGACGGGAAACATCGTTACCGGACAAGCCAAGAGCAGCGACGTTGCCAGTAAAATCCGCAACGGTGAAGTCGGCGGTCTGTTCAACCTGAAAGGTGTGAAAAACATCCGCGAAGTACAGAAACTGGCCGTAGAGAACAGCCGCCTGGGCATCCCCTTGCTGTTCGGTATGGACGTGATTCACGGTTACGAAACGGTATTCCCCATTCCCCTGGCACTCTCGTGTAGCTGGGACATGGAAGCCATAGAGAAATCGGCCCGTATAGCTGCCATCGAATCAAGTGCGGACGGTATCTGCTGGACATTCAGCCCGATGGTAGACATCTGCCGCGATGCCCGTTGGGGACGCGTATCCGAAGGCAACGGTGAAGACCCATTCCTGGGTTCAGCCATTGCACAAGCCATGATTCGCGGCTATCAAGGTAAGGATATGAGTGCCAACAACGAGATAATGGCTTGCGTAAAGCACTTCGCACTGTATGGCGCCGGAGAGGCCGGCCGCGACTACAACACGGTGGATATGAGCCGCAACCGTATGTTCAACGAATACTTCCCTCCCTACAAGGCTGCCATAGAGGCCGGCGTAGGTAGTGCCATGACCTCCTTCAATGAAATTGACGGAGTACCCGCCACTGCCAACCACTGGCTGCTGACCGACGTACTGCGCAACCAATGGGGCTTCGACGGCTTCGTGGTGACAGACTATACAGCCATCTCCGAATGATAGACCACGGAATCGGCGACCTGCAGGAAGTATCCGCACGTGCCCTGACCGCCGGAACAGACATGGACATGGTAGCCGACGGATTTATCGGCACACTGGAGAAATCCCTGAAAGAAGGCAAAGTGACTGAGGCCGACATTGACAAAGCCTGCCGACGCATCCTAGAAGCCAAATACAAGCTGGGACTGTTTGCCAATCCGTATAAATACTGCGACGTGAAGCGTGCCGAAAAGAAGTATTCACTCCCGAGCACCGCTCCATTGCCCGCCAGATTGCCACAGAGACATTCGTGCTGCTGAAGAACCAGGACAACCTACTGCCCTTGCAACGCAAAGGCAACATCGCCTTGATTGGCCCACTTGCCAACACCCGTGCCAACATGCCGGGCACTTGGAGTGTGGCAGCCACAGCAGACAAATACAGCACCCTGCTGGAAGGTTTCAAGAATTCTGTCGGCTCCAAGGCCAACATTCTCTATGCACAAGGCAGCAACCTGATGTACGATGCCGACTACCAGACACGCGCCACGATGTTCGGCCGTGAACTGCCCCGTGGCAATGATCAAGAACTGCTGGACGAAGCCCTGAAAGTAGCCGCACAAGCCGATGTCATCGTAGCAGCCCTCGGCGAGTCTTCCGAGATGAGTGGTGAGAGCAGCAGCCGTTCCGAACTGGAAATGCCGGACGCACAGCGCCACCTGCTGGAAGCATTGCTGAAAACGGGCAAGCCCGTAGTATTGGTATTGTTCTCCGGACGTCCCGTAGTGCTGACTTGGGAGAATGAAAATGTTCCCGCCATCCTGAATGTATGGTTCGGAGGTAGTGAAGCTGCCGACGCCATTGCCGACGTAGTGTTCGGAGACGTTTGCCCCAGCGGTAAGCTGACCACCACTTTCCCACAGAATGTGGGCCAGTTGCCTATGGCATACAATCACAAGAATACCGGCCGTCCTCTGAAAGAAGGCAAATGGTTCGAGAAGTTCCGCAGCAACTACCTGGATGTGAGTAACGACCCGTTGTACCCCTTCGGCTATGGCTTGAGCTACACCACCTTCCAATACAGTGACATCACGCTCAGCTCCAAGCAACTGAATGCGGACGGCAAGCTGACCGCTTCCGTAACCGTAACCAATACGGGCAACTACGATGCAGATGAAATCGTACAGCTCTATATCCGCGACCTGGTGGGCAGCATTACCCGCCCCGTGAAAGAGCTGAAAGGCTTCGAGCGCATCCACCTGAAGAAAGGCGAAAGCAAGCAGGTGACCTTCACCATTACCCCCGAATTGCTGAAGTTCTACAACTACGACATACAGTATGTATACGAACCCGGCGAGTTCCACGTAATGATTGGACCCAACAGCCGCGATGTAAAGACTACGAGTTTTGAGTTGAAATAGGTATAGTTTTGCTTTTAGGTAAGAGGGCAGTCCGCAAGAACCGGGCTGCCCTTTTTTAACACCGTCACCAAATCTTTTTTGCATTTTGATTGTTCAGAGGAGAAACTGAATGATTTATCCACTAAAAAATCAATGTAATGAAGAAGAACCTAAACCTTCCCAAGAAGAAAACCGGAAGACTGAGAAACCTGTTTCTGACGGTGTGCCTGCTGGCAAGTACCGCCGCATCGGCGCAGGAGAAAACAGTAACCGGTACCGTGACCGATGCCTGGGTGACCCGCTGATTGGTGCCACCGTATTGGTGCAGGGAACCTCCAATGGCGTGATTACCGACATAGACGGCCGGTACTCCATCCAGGCCACCCCGGAGAACACATTGGATTTTTCCTATGTAGGCATGGTGAAGCAAGCTGTCAAGGTAGGCAGCCAGTCGGTAATCAACGTCCAGATGAAAGACGACTCGCAGATGCTGGCCGAAACCGTGGTCATCGGTTATGGCAGCGCCAAGAAGCGAGACCTTACGGGCTCCATCACCAACATTAAAGGCGACGAAATCGCCAACAAGCCGGTGGTCAACCCCGTATCCGCACTACAAGGCAAGATTGCCGGCGTGCAGGTGATAAACTCCGGCAAGGCAGGCTCCGACCCGGAAATCCGTGTACGCGGAACAAACTCCATCAACGGCTACAAACCTCTGTATGTGGTGGACGGACTGTTCAACGACAACATCAACTTCCTGAATCCGCAGGACATCGAGTCCATGGAGATACTGAAAGACCCGTCGTCGCTCGCCATCTTCGGTGTGCGCGGTGCCAACGGCGTGATTATCATCACCACCAAGAAGGCGAAAGAGGGACAGACACGTGTCAACATCAACGGTTCGTTCGGTTTCAAGTCCGTCACCGACAAGATTGCACTGACAGATGCCGAAGGCTTCAAGCTGCTGTACAACGAACAGTTGAGGAACGAGGGCAACCCGGAATACAACTTCTCGGACTGGACGGGAAACACCAACTGGCAGGATGAAATCTTCCAGACCGGATTCATCACCAACAACAACATCAGCATCACGGGTGCCTCGGACAAGAACAGCTTCTATCTCGGTGCGGGCTATGCCTACGAGCAAGGCAACATCAAGCACGAGAAGTACAGCAAGATTACGCTGAACATCAGCAACGACTACAAGGTGACGGACAACCTCAAGGTAGGCTTCCAGTTCAACGGGGCACGCATGTTGCCTGCCGACACGAAGAGTGTGGCTACAGCCCTGCGCGCAGCTCCGGTGGCGCATGTATTCAACTCCGAGTACGGCCTCTACACTTCACTGCCCGGATTCCAGAAGGCACAGATGAACAACCCGATGGTGGACGTGGACCTGAAGGCGAATACCACGAAAGCCGAGAACTACCGTGGCTCGGGTAACGTGTACGGGCAATGGGATTTTCTGAAGAACTTCCAGTTCAAGGCCCTATTTTCGCTGGACTATGCCAGCAACAGCACGCGGACGTACACCCCGATTATACAAGTGTATGACGCAAGCGTCGAGGGAGACATAGCCACGCTGGGCAACGGCAAGACCGGAGTGTCCCAAGCCAAAGAGACGGAAATGAAGGTACAGAGCGACTATCTGCTGACCTACACCAACTCCTGGGGAGACCACAGCGTGACGGCTACAGCCGGTTTCACCACCTACTACAACAAGCTCGAAAACCTGAACGGCGCCCGTACCCAGGGAGTAGGTCTGGTCATCCCGGACAATCCCGACAAATGGTACGTAAGCATCGGCGATGCAGCCACCGCCACCAACGGAAGCACGCAGTGGGAGCGCTCCACCGTGTCCGTGCTGGCACGCGTGCTCTACAACTACAAGGGCAAGTACCTGTTCAACGGCTCCTACCGCCGCGACGGTTCTTCCGCCTTCTCCTACACCGGCAACCAGTGGCAGAACTTCTACTCCGTCGGCCTGGGCTGGCTGATGAGCGAGGAAGCATGGATGAAGGACATTACCTGGCTGGACATGCTGAAGCTGAAAGGCTCATGGGGCACACTGGGTAACCAAAACCTGGACCGCGCTATCCCGCCGAACCGTTACTGACGAATGCCTACTCTGCCGTATTCGGCACACCGTCCGCCATCTATCCGGGCTACCAGCTTGCCTACCTGCCCAACCCCAAACTGCGCTGGGAGAAGGTGGAAGCATGGGAAGCCGGTGCAGAAGCCAACTTCCTCCGCAACCGCCTGCACTTTGAAGGCGTGTACTACAAGAAGAAAACCAAAGACCTGCTGGCCGAAGTGCCGGGCATCTCGGGCACCGTACCGGGTATCGGAAACCTCGGTTCCATCGAGAATTCGGGCGTAGAGCTGGCCCTGAGCTGGCGCGACCGGATAGGCGACTGGAACTACAACGTGGGGATGAACCTTGCCACCATCAAGAACAAGGTACTGAGCCTCGTGCAGGAAGGCTACTCCATCATAGCCGGAGACAAGCAACAGAGCTACACAATGGCAGGATACCCCATCGGCTACTTCTACGGCTACAAGGTGGAAGGTGTCTACCAGACCCAGGAGGAGATTGAGCACTCTCCCAAGAATACGCTGGCAACCGTCACTCCGGGTGACCTGAAGTTCCGCGACGTGAACGGTGACGGAGAAATCACCACGGCAGACCGTACGATGATTGGTAACCCCACCCCCGACATCACCTACGGCTTCACGCTCGGCCTGGGCTACAAGAACTGGGAGCTTGCCGTTGACATGATGGGGCAGGGCGGCAATCAGATTTACCGCACGTGGGACAACTACAACTGGAGCCAGTTCAACTTTATGGAGCAACGCATGGACCGCTGGCACGGTGAAGGGACCAGCAACACCCAGCCGCTTCTGAACACCAAGCATACCATCAACAACCTGAACTCCGAGTATTACATAGAGGACGGCTCGTTCTTCCGCATCCGTAACGTGTCGCTGGCATACAACTTCGACAAGGCGCTGATTTCGAAGATAGGCATGCAGGCGCTGAAGCTCTACGTGAACATACAGAACCTGAAGACGTGGAAGCACAACACCGGATATACCCGGAACTGGGCGGAAGCGCCATCGCCTTCGGGGTGGACGACGGCAGTTATCCGATGCCGGCGATTTATACGTTCGGATTTAATCTGACGTTCTAAAAGCTCTCCCCTAAAAAGAGTAACTTCAAACCTCCCCCGACTCCTTCAAAGGGAACGGGGAATGAAAAATATAAATTTATGAAACTGATAAAATACATATTTACATTGCTGGTGGGTGCAACAGCCCTCTCACTGACATCCTGCAACGACTTCCTGGACCGCGATCCGCTGGGGCAGTTCACGGAAGATGACTCTCCCAACGCCCTTGTCGGCGGAAAGATATTCAACGTCTACTACCTGATGCGCTCGTACGACATCACTGCCGGTATTCCAGCTTTTATGGTGCACATGGTGCGCAGCGAAGACTCCGAGAAAGGCAGTGACGCCGGCGACGGCAGCAACGAGGCCGCCATGTGGGACGACTTCGAATACACCGCCTCCAACGGCCCTCTGAGTGCCTATTGGGGACAGAACTACAAAATCATCTATCAGTGCAACGAAATCCTGGACGACATTGAGAAGAGCGGACACAAGGACGACACCGAAGCCATCCGCAACCGCGGCGAAGCGCTCTTCTTCCGTGCCTGGTGCTACTTCAACCTGGTACGCGCCTTTGGCGAAGTGCCGCTGGTCACCATCAGGTAGTGGAAGCCTCCAATGCCAACGTGCCCAAGACCACGGCGGAAAAGATATACGAACAGATTGACAAAGACCTGACCGAAGCCGAAGAATGCCTGCCCTGCGGTGGGACAGCGACTACACGGGACGGCTGACCTGGGGCGCCGCACGCTCTGCACGCACGCACCTATATGATGCGAAACGATTGGGACAATATGTACACAGCCTCCACCGAAGTGATAAAATCGGGCATCTACAACCTGAATACACCGGTCGACAAAGTCTTCACCGTAGAAGGGGAGAATTGCGGTGAGAGCATCTTCGAACTGCAATGCGAAGCCACCGATGCCATGAAAGAGGACGCCAGCATCGGCAGCCAGTTCTGCCAGGTGCAAGGGGTGCGCGGAGCCGGCGAGTGGGACCTGGGATGGGGCTGGCACATGGCCACCAAACTGATGGGAGAAGCTTTTGAACCGGGCGACCCGCGCCGGAACGCCACATTGCTCTACTTCCGCCGCAGCACGGACGAGCCCATCACACCGGAGAATACCAACCAGCCTTATGGCGAGTCACCCGTATCCACCGCCATGGGTGCCTACTTCAACAAGAAGGCCTACACGGACCCGACACTGCGCCGCAAGTACACCCGCATGGTTTCTGGGTAAACATCCGCCTCATCCGCTACCCGGACGTGCTGCTGATGGCTGCCGAAGCCGCCAACGAGAAAGGCTGACAGGCGAGGCGAACGGTTATCTGGAACAGGTACGGGCACACGCACGCGGCACACTGGCAGACGTGCTTCCGAAGGTAGAATCTGCCAGCCAGTCTGTGCTGCGTGACGCCATTCGCCACGAACGCCGCGTAGAGCTGGCACTGGAACCCGACCGCTTCTACGACCTCGTGCGCTGGGGCATTGCCAAAGAAGTGCTGCAAGCTGCCGGAAAGAATTACCAGGACAAGAATGCGCTGCTGCCTCTGCCCCAGACAGAGATAGACAAATCGAACGGAGTACTGGTGCAGAACCCCGACTATTGATACCCGGCCAAAGGAAACAGCCGACCCAATCAATGGCAAAAGGTCTGTTTCATAACTTACTTGCAATCAAAGCATTGCTACTGCAAAGAGCTGCAAACTTTTTGCAGTGGCACTGCAAAGGTGTTGCAGTAGCACTGCACAACAGTTGCAGTGTCGCTGCAAAGCAGTTGCAGTAGCGCTGCAAACCGTTTGCAGTATCACTGCAGAGAAATTGCAGCACCGTTGCAAAGAAGTCATAGCGCCACTGCAATAGAGTGACGGCAATCTAAAAACAATGAAGGGAACATACTTACAAACAATTAATTCAATATGAATATGAAGAAAATTTTCAAGAGAACAAGTCTGCTGCTCGCGACCGCTTTAATAGGCGTCACCGCCACCGTGCAGGCGCAGAAGTCTCCGCAGGACATGGACCGCTTCATCGACGCACTGATGCGCCGGATGACTGTGGAAGAGAAAATCGGCCAGCTCAACCTGCCCGTGACCGGAGAGATCACCACCGGTCAGGCAAAGAGCAGCGACGTGGCCAAGAAGATTGAGCAGGCTCGTGGGAGGGCTTTTCAATCTGAAGGAGTGGCCAAAATACGCGACGTACAGAAACTGGCCGTAGAGAACTCCCGCCTGGGCATCCCCCTGCTGTTCGGCATGGATGTGATACATGGCTATGAGACCATCTTCCCCATCCCTCTCGGCCTCTCCTGCACGTGGGACATGGCAGCCATCGGGCAGTCTGCCGCATCGCCGCCATCGAAGCCAGTGCCGACGGCATCTCATGGACCTTCAGCCCGATGGTGGACATCAGCCGTGACCCGCGCTGGGGACGTGTATCCGAAGGGTCGGGCGAAGACCCGTTCCTCGGAGGCGCCATCGCCCGCGCCATGGTGTTGGGGTATCAGGGAAAAGACCTGAACGACCAACTGACACGGAACGACGAAATCATGGCATGCGTCAAGCACTTCGCACTGTACGGTGCCGGAGAAGCCGGACGCGACTACAACACCGTAGACATGAGCCGCAACCGCATGTTCAACGAATACATGTACCCCTATGAAGCAGCCGTCCATGCCGGAGTGGGCAGTGTAATGGCCTCTTTCAACGAAGTGGACGGTGTGCCCGCCACAGCCAACCGCTGGCTGATGACAGACGTGCTGCGCAAACAATGGGGGTTCAGCGGTTTTGTGGTGACCGACTTACCGGTATCTCCGAAATGGTGGAGCACGCATCGGTGACCTGCAGACCGTTTCCGCCCGTGCGCTCAACGCCGGTGTGGACATGGATATGGTGAGCGAAGGTTTCGTGGGCACGTTGAAAAGTCGCTCACCGAAGGTAAAATAACCATGAAGACGCTGGATGCAGCCTGCCGCCGCATCCTTGAAGCGAAATACAAGTTAGGGCTGTTTGATGACCCTTACAAATACTGCGACCTCAGCCGTCCCGCACGCGACATCTTCACGCGCGAGCACCGCGACGCCGCACGCCGGATTGCCGCCGAAAGCTTTGTGCTGCTGAAAAACGAACCTTTTGAGGGACAAGGCAAGAAGTCTTCTCGTCCTGTCCTTCCCTTAGAGAAGCAAGGCACCGTCGCCGTCATCGGCCTCTGGGCAATACCCGCAGCAACATGCCCGGTACCTGGAGTGTTGCCGCACGCCTGGATGACTATCCCTCTCTGTACGAAGGACTGAAGGAGATGACAGCCGGCCGGGTGAACATCACCTACGCCAAAGGCAGCAACCTCATCGGTGATGTAGCCTACGAGGAACGCGCCACCCTATTCGGCCGATCGCTGAGCCGGGACAACCGTACGGATAAGGAACTGCTGGACGAAGCTTTGAAGGTGGCCTCCGGTGCCGACGTGATTGTAGCCGCCCTGGGCGAGTCTTCCGAAATGAGCGGTGAAAGCTCGAGCCGTACCGACCTCGGCATCCCCGACGTGCAACGCACCCTGCTGGAGGCCTTGCTGAAGACCGGAAAGCCCGTTGTACTAACCCTCTTCACCGGCCGGCCGCTGACGCTCACCTGGGAGCAGGAACATGTGCCCGCTATCTTGAACGTATGGTTCGGTGGCAGTGAAGCGGCATACGCCATCGGCGACGTACTGTTCGGCGACGTGAACCCAAGCGGTAAGCTGACCATGACTTTCCCGAAGAACGTAGGGCAGATACCTTTATTCTACAACCACAAGAATACCGGTCGCCCGCTGGCTGCCGGCAATTGGTTCGAGAAGTTCCGCAGCAACTATCTAGATGTGGACAATGAACGCTGTATCCCTTCGGCTACGGGCTCTCATACACCACTTTCCAGTACAGCGACATCGCCCTCAGTACCCCGGTCATGGGACAAAATGGCTCCACCACTGCCGTAGTCACCGTGACCAATACCGGTAAGCGTGACGGCGCAGAAGTCGTGCAGCTCTATATCCGCGACCTCGTAGGCAGCATTACCCGCCCCGTACGCGAGCTGAAAGGCTTTGAAAAGGTGTTCCTGAAAGCGGGCGAAAGCAAGACCGTATCCTTCAAGATTACCCCTGAGCTGCTCCGCTTCTACGACTACGACCTCAACCACGTGGCCGAGCCGGGAGATTTCGATGTGATGATAGGTGGCAGCAGCCAGGCAGAAAAGACAGCCCGACTGACACTGAAATAAAATATTTAATATTGCACTCTAAAAACAAGAAAACATGAGATATACTACTTTACTCCTTTGTTTTTGCAGCATTCTGCTCCTTGGCAGCTGCAAGAGCCAGCCCTCCGCACAGAACGGACAGCCGCTGGAAGTGATGACGTTCAATGTCCGCCTGGATATTCCTTCGGACAGTGTAAACAACTGGAATTACCGCAAGGGTGACGCCTGCCGTATGATAGCCTACTACAGCCCCGACTTGCTGGGCATGCAGGAAGTGCTTCACAACCAAATGGAAGACCTGAAACGCGGGCTGCCGCAATACACAGCACTCGGCGTGGGGCGCGACGACGGCAAGGAAGCAGGCGAATACTGCCCGATATTCTTCCGGACCGACCGGTTTACACTGGTGGAATACGGCAATTTCTCCCTCAGCGAGCAACCCAAAACTATCGGCATCAAGGGCTGGGACGCTTCCTACAACCGTGTCACCACCTGGGCGATACTGCAGGAAAAGAACAACGGACAAAAGTTTGTATATTTCAACACCCATCTGGACAACGACGGAAAGACAGCCGCAAAGAGGGCGTGCAACTCATTCTCGACAAAATCAAGGAGATAGCACCGGGCATGCCCGCCATCATCACCGGTGACTTTAACTGTACGCCCGGTGAAGAACCTCTGCAAACGCTGGAAAAGGGAGGAATGGAAAATGCCGCAAAGACAGCTGCCGTCACCTACGGTCCGTCCTGGTCTTTCCATGACTTCGGCCGCCTGCCGGTGGAGGAACGCGTACTGCTGGACTATGTCTTCGTGACCAAAGGCGCAAAGATAGACGCTACCGCGTTATCCAAGACAAACCGGAGAACAGCTACCTTCCGACCACTGTCCTATACTTGTTGAATTACCGTGCAATGAAATATAGATAAGTAAATGATAAAAACAAGTAAGCATTGGTACAATAAAA
>ENA-OQDF01000258-OQDF01000258.1-human-gut-metagenome-genome-assembly--contig:-NODE-258-length-21352-cov-4.260777_pt1 | contig 21352 bp, 29 predicted proteins | sample MGYA00242769_ERZ504597 | MGnify/ENA primary metagenome ERZ504597 (study PRJEB26092, sample SAMD00036305) | human gut metagenome | host: Homo sapiens | study: EMG produced TPA metagenomics assembly of...
GTGCAGCAATGCACACTCTGCCAGATCCTGCAGGCTTTGACCCTGTATACCCATTTTTTTCAGCAGTACAAACCGCCATATATGCCACACGTTTAGAATGATTGTTTGTTACTTTAATCAGCTCTGCCTCTACACAGTCCAATGCATATGAGCAGGCTGCTAATAACCCCAGCACATCAAATTTCATTTTTGATCTTGTCTCCTCCTTTGTTCTGTTTTCTGAGAAATCTGGAATATGCTTACCATGACAGATTTCTCAACCTCGGATCAATAAAAGCATATGTTTTGTCTTTTCTTTAATTTTTCCATGACCGTTGGATATTTTTTATAATCTGTGTGAGGTAAGGCCTGGGCAGCTACCATCTGTTCCAGAAAATCATCCACTTCCGCAAATTGTATATAAGTCATTTCTTCCAGTATCTGATCAATATCTGCAAGAAGTTCTTTGTTCAGCAAAAGCTTTTGTGCTCCTTCCAGCGAAGAATTTCCAGCATTGATCATCTTCTCCCGTTCCATGTCAGGATACATCCCAATGGTAATGCTGATTCCACAGATACATATTTTCCAAAAGAGCCGGCTACATAAAATCGATCTGCCTGATTCAGTTCAAGTCCAGATTCCCGGAGCATGATCTCAACCATTATATGTGCTGCGGCTTTGGTAAGAATAAATTCGTCGATATCTTTCTGATAAAAATACAGACCCGGAGCATATTCTATGCAAAGCTGACCTTCTCGTTTCTGAATAAGATTCGTTTTTTCAGGAGAAAACTTACCACGAATATCTATCCAGCCTTCTAAAAAAGTTCCGCAATCAGATCGACAATACCGGAACCGCAGATACCCTTAGGGCTAATTTTTCCTGAAGAGTTACCAATTACATGAACATGGATTTTTCCACCTCTTATCCTCACGCTGTCCACTGCTCCGGCATCTGCCTCATCCCGGTGTGTACTACACCGCCTTCCAATGCAGGCCCCGCCGCACCGGCGCCGCAAAGAAGAAAATCTTTATTTCCTATCACAAGTTCACCGTTGGTTCCAATGTCAAAGAAAACACTGATTCCATCCTTTTTATATAATTCCGTTTCAATCATTCCACTGATGATGTCACCACCCAGATAATTAGACTTCGCCGGATAACAATATACATAACCATTCAGCGGAATGTCCAGATCTTTTGCCGGCTGGAATCCCGGACGGTCTGCATGAACAGCATGTGGCGTATAAAAGACACAGAAAGCATCTATCCCAAAAGAAAGTGGATCATGGTGGTATTGCCTGCTACTACCATAGACAGACATTTTCGTGACACCGGATGCTTTACATCCAGCTTATCCATGCACTCTATAATAGACTCAACTGTAGCAAGCCGTATCTCTTCCAGTTTTTTCCTGTCATCTTTGCAGAAAAAAATACGTGATAAAATATCGGTTCCCCACTGAATCTGTTTATTAAAGCAGCTCTCTTCTCCCAATATCTCACCACTATTACAATCTAAAAGTCTCACCACTACCGTTGTACTTCCAAGATCCACAGCCAGCCCATAATGCTGTCTGGCTGTATCTCCGCTTTCTATATCAACCAGCTCCCATTTTTCTCCATTCCAGGAAAGCGAAACGGTTATTTTCCAACCTGCACGATCAAGTAATGGATATAGTTGTCTCAACATGCGAACCGGAATATGAACCTCCTCTTTCACGCCCTCCGCGGATAAAGCTTCCAGAATGCGCTGCTGGTCTGAACGCTGATCCTCTTCGGTTGGAACAGAAAGATCAAGATATAATTTTCGGCTAAGCCCTCTCATAGTATTCATCTCCCTACAATTTGTGCATTTTTTATTCTGTAAAAAAGAAGGTCATCCGTTATATCACATACTTGACATCCTTCCTTACCTCCGCTTTCTTTATCACTTTTTCAAAATCTGATGCCGGATGTTTGCACAAAGGACATACAAAATCATCCGGTAATTCTTCTCCTACATACTCATATCCACAGATCCTGCAACGCCATATTGTCTGACCATCTTCTGTTTTTCCTACTGCCTGTGGCTTAGGTTTTATGTGATTCTGATAGTACTCGTATGTTACAGAAGGGATATCACTTAAGACTTCCATGTCTGTTATTTCACCAATAAACATCGTATGGGAACCCAAATCTTCTGTTTTATTAACACTTACAGAAATATACGCATTTGTTCCTTCTGTGATATAGTAAATTCCATTTTCGCCCCTTGCACATTTTTCAAATTTTTCAAACTTATTCATATCCCGCCCGGATTGAAAACCAAAATGTTTAAATAATTCAAACTGGGCACTCTGGCTTAATACTGACACTGTGAATTTTCCGGTTCTTTGGATCATTTCATGTGTATAATTTGCTTTATTTACACAGATACTTAATTGATTAGGTTCTGATGCCGCCTGGATTGCAGTGTTAATGATACAGCCATTATCCTCTTGGGCTTCTCTGCAGTCAGTACAAATAATCCGTAACTCAGCTTATACATCGCTTTTTTATCCATTCTGCTCCTCCTTCATCTTCTCCCTGCATCTCGGACAAATGCCTTTAAAGGAAATATCATATTCCAAAAATCAATTCCATGCGTATCATGAATTCTTTTCATTAAATCCGGTATTTCCTCCATATCTACATCCGATACCTCACCACATTTTATACATCTCACATGATAATGATTTTTCAATGTGATATCGAACCGATTTGCTCCATCTGGCACTTCAACCTTTCTCAGAGCACCTTCTTCTGACAGTATATCAAGATTTCTATATACTGTTCCTTTTCCAATGGTAGGATATTCTTTTTTTAGAAATTCATATACTTCATTTGCTGTAACATGCCTTTTCATTTCATATACAGCATTTTTCACAAGATCTTTCTGAATTGTATTTCTTCTGTTAGTCATTTGCCCTCCTTATTAGGATTTATTCTTAATTAGAAGTATATATCAGAAGTTTTAAAATGTCAATATAAAATTAGTAATAATTACTATTATTGAAATAATAGCACTTTGTAAATGTCCCTTTTTCGCACAATCTTATTCCATAATTTTTCGTTCAAAAACATATTCTATTTCAGATGATAAATCTCTTCTAAAATTGTATCCAAGTCTGTCAAACGTTTGTACGTCTGCAGGATTTTCAATTTCTTTTTCTGCCATATATCTGACCATCTCACCACGAGCCATCTTAGCATATGTACCTTTTGTTACCAGTTTATCCCCTGATTGTTCACAAAACGTAACCGTAATATATTTGTCTTTATCTGATAAATATTTTTCTATACATTTCGAGTATTCTTTTGATGCAAGATTAATGATAATCCTGCTGTCATCAAGCACTGAACGATATAATCTTTCACCCCAATAGTCATATAGATTTTTGGTATCTTCTATTTCAGCTTTCGCCTTCATCTCCAGGCGATGCCTTCTTTCATCAGCATAATCATTGTATCAGGATAAAGTTCACAAAGTATCCGCAATACATTCCCATAAGTTCATGTCATTATTGAAATTGTACATATTTCAGTATGAAAAGTTCACCATTCAAATTCTGATTATTATTTCTCCACATACTCTTCTGCCATATGTACTGCCATAGCACCATCTGCCACTGCTGTTACTATCTGACGAAGTAACTTTGTTCTGACATCTCCTACAGCATAAACACCCGGAATACTCGTTTCAGTGTTTTCACCTGCCACAATATATCCTTTATTATCCAGTTCTATCTGATTATCTAAAAATCTGTTGTCGGTTTTCTTCCTATACTCACAAACAGGCCGTCACATTCTATAATGTTTTCTTCTCCTGTAACTGTATCTTTCAACCGCACACCAGTCAATCGTTCTCCATAAATCAGTTCATTTACTGTATTGTTCCATCGAAACTCTATATTTTCAGTTTTCATCAGCTGGTCATGGTAGATTTTCGTTGCACGTAATGTATCTCTTCGATGAACAATGATGACTTTCTTAGCAATTCGACTTAAAAGAACAGCATCTGATACAGCAGAATTTCCACCACCAACAACCACCACGATCTTATCTTTATAAAACATACCATCACAGGAGGCACAATAAGCAACCCCATGACCTATCAATTCTTTTTCTTTAGCGAGACCAAGTTCTCTTGGATTTGCTCCAGTAGCAATCACTACTGTTTTCCCAATATAAATTCCCGAACTAGTTTCTACTCTCTTAAGCTTTCCTGTTAAATCCATATTAAAAACTTCAGCATATTCACTTTTAGCGCCAAATTTTTCCGCCTGTTTTTGCATTTTCTCTGCCAATGAAAATCCGTCAATTCCATTTTCAAAACCAGGATAGTTATCAATCTGCCAGGTCAATGACATCTGACCACCTGCAGATAATTTTTCTAAAACAATGGTATCAAATCCTGCTCTGGCTGCGTATAATGCTGAAGTATACCCTCCAGGTCCTCCCCCCACGATAATCATATCGTAAACATGATTTTCATTCATACAGCAGTCCTCCTTTTATTTTTCCAATGCTTCATTAATAAAATTCTCTATCATTATTTTTGATTCAGGTGCAACAATAGAATCTATTGCCTTTCCATTTCGATATAAAACCAGCGTAGGAATCACCTCAATCTTTTCAGCTTCTGCAATCTGTGGTTCTTCATCAATATTCACTTTCCAGCAATAAGAATATCGCTGTATTCTTCACTTATTTTTTCATAAGCCGCTCCAATTCTACGGCAATAACCACACCAAGGTGCCCAGAAATCAACCAAAACCGGTTTTTCCTTATGAATTAATTGTCCAAACTTTTCTTTATTTATATTTATAGATGTCATATTTTTCAACTCCTTCTCCTATTTGAACTTAATATACCCCAAATAAGTGCTTGCTTCCGTGATGATATCACAGAAAAGATAATTTACTTTATTACACTTCTTTTTATTTCTATTTATGCATATGCCAGTTATATAATTGACGCATCTAAAAAAGCAAGTATACTATGTTCGTAAAGGAGATAACGGTTATGAACTTCGAAAATTGTTTTCCACTATGGAATGACTTAAATACAGCACAGAAAAAAATAATTTCAGACAATTTAATCACACAGTATGTAAAAAAAGGGACAATCATTCACAATGGAAACCTGGATTGTACTGGATTATTACTGGTTAAATCCGGGCAGCTTCGAACTTACATACTTTCAGATGAAGGACGGGAGATTACACTTTACCGTCTGTTCGATATGGATATGTGTCTTTTATCCGCCTCATGTATCATGCGGTCTATTCAATTTGAAGTAACCATTGAAGCAGAAAAAGATACGGATCTTTGGATCATCCTGCTGAAATCTATAAGGGCATCATGAAAGAATCTGCTCCTGTCGCAAATTATACCAATGAGTTAATGGCTACCCGTTTTTCTGATGTCATGTGGCTGATTGAACAGATTATGTGGAAGAGTTTGGATAAGCGTGTTGCTTCATTTCTTTTAGAAGAAACATCCATTGAAGGAACAAATGAACTGAAAATCACTCACGAAACTATCGCAAACCATCTTGGTTCCCACAGGGAAGTTATCACTCGAATGCTTCGATACTTTCAAGGCGAGGGTCTCGTCAAACTCTCCCGTGGCAAAATCACAATCCTTGATCCAAAAAGACTGGAAACACTCCAAAGGTCATAAAATTGTTTTTCTGTAACATATAAAGAAGAATCCTCCATTTATCAGAATTATGAAAGTCATTCTAATAAATGGGGGATCTTTTTATATAACGAGAAAATTATAAAAATATTATGATTATTTTTAATAATCCATACCACATGCATATGCCTTTTCAATCAGCGCACGGTCATTGACAACTGCATCATAGAAGCGGAATCCGCCGGAGAAGTTGTATGTTTCATATCCATTTCCTTCCAGAATACGACTGGCAATATAACTTCGCAGACCACTTTGGCATATCAGATACACAGGCTTTCCTTTCTCAACTTCATTGATCCGTTCCCTCAGTTCATCTACAGGAATATTTTTAAATCCATTAATATGGCCCCTGCTAAATTCATCTACCGTTCTCACATCCAGCAACACCACATTTTGATCTTTAGAAATCTTATCCATATCTTCCAAATGCCATTGTTTTAAGGTACCTTTCGCTATATTGTCTATCATGAATCCAGCCATATTTACAGGATCCTTGGCAGAGGAATAAGGCGGTGCATATGCGAGATCTAAATCTTTCAGCTGGGTTGCCTTCAGCCCTGCATGAATTGCTGTTGCCAGCACATCAATACGTTTATCAACGCCTTCATATCCAATAATCTGAGCACCAAGCAAACGATAGGTTTCTTTTTCAAAAACCACCTTCATGGTCATCACTTTTCCACCAGGATAGTAACCGGCATGACTCATAGGAGAAAGAATTACTGTATCTACCTCTAATCCTGACTTTTTGGCATTGGTTTCATTTATACCTGTAGTGGCTGCTGTCATATCAAACACTTTGATAACTGAGCTTCCCTGACTGCCCAGGTAATGACTATCACCGCCACAAATATTATCAGCGATGATTCTGCCCTGTTTATTGGCTGGTCCTGCCAAAGAAATTAGCGCATCATTACCCGTAACATAATGTTTTACCTGAACTGCATCACCTGCAGCATAAATATCCGGTACAGAGGTTTCCATTCTGTCATTCACTACAATACTTTCCTTGATGCCAAGTTCCAGACCGGCTTCTTTTGCTAATACTGTGTCTGGTGTGACTCCGATTGCCAGAACTACCATATCAGCCTGAAGGGATGGATTATCTTTCAACAGGACCTCCACTCCGTTGTCTTTTTCTTTAAATCCTTCTACTGTATAGCCCAGTACCAGTTTTATCCCATGCTTTCTCATTTCATTATGAATCATGGATGCCATATCCGGGTCAAAAGGTTCATCAGCTGCTTAGGCCGCTGGACAATCGTAACATCCATGCCAAGCTCCCTCAAATTTTCTGCCAGTTCCAGACCAATAAAACCGCCACCTGCCAATACAGCCGATTTTGGATGATTCTTATTTATATATTCCTTTATCCGAAAAGTGTCTTCTACAGTACGAAGTGTAAAAAGTTTATCAATACCTACTCCTGGAAGTCTCGGCTGTGTTGGCTTTGCACCTGGAGAGAGGATCAGCTTATCATATTTTTCTTCAAATATCTCACCATTCTCTAAATTTTTCACTGAAACCGTTTTACGTTCCGGATGTATGGAGATAACTTCATGATGAATTTTCATGTTAATACGGAAGCGTTTAAAAAAACTCTCTGGTGTCTGTAGTGTAAGTTCTTCCGGGTCTGTGATCACGTCTCCAATATAATATGGAAGTCCACAATTTGCATAGGATATGTATCCGGATCTTTCAAACACAGTAATTTCAGCATGTTCATTCAGTCTGCGTATTCTTGCTGCGGCTGTAGCTCCTCCGGCTACACCTCCTACAATTATTACCTTCATCTTATTTTTCCACCTTTCCTGAGTAAGCTGCAATGCCACCGATATTATTTACTTTAGAATATCCCATTCGTTGCAGTATCCCAGTTGCCTGGCGGCTTCGTGAACCGGAATAACAGTATACAAACAGTGGGATATCCTTATTCTTCGCTACAGAAGCAATATTGTCAAGTTGCTGCAACGGCACATTTTTACTTTCTGGTATATGTCCTTCCTGATATTCCTGCGGTGTACGTACATCCAGCAGAACTGCATCATCAGTCCTTTTATATTCTTCTATGCCTTGATTAATATTCGACTGTTTAAAGAGATCAAAAATCCCATTAGCACACCTCCCTAAAGCATTTCTAAAATCGCATTCTTAGGTCTCGCCCCTGAAACCTGCTGTACAATCTTCCCATTCTTCATAACCACTAAAGTCGGAATGCTCATAATACTGAACTTATTTGCCAGTTCAGGCTCTTCATCTACATTAATCTTTCCAACTTTAATATCTCTACGCTCACTTGCAATCTCCTCTACAATAGGTACTACCATGCGGCAAGGCGCACACCAAGATGCCCAAAAATCTAAAAGAACGGGTTTATCGGAATTCAGTACTTCGTTCTGAAAATTATTTTTATTGATATTAATAGCAGACATTTTACAGTCCTCCTTATCTTTTTCTTTTTGTAGATTTATTATAGTCTTAATTTCATTTATTTTCCGTGATTACATCACCATACCTCATTAACTTAACTTCTTGCCATACCATCTACACTTAATATAACACCTGTAATGTAACTCGCCTCATCTGAAGCAAGAAACACAAACGCATTGGCAATATCTTCTGGCTGTCCAAGACGACGCAATGGAATTCTTTCAATCATAGGTTCGATAACTTCCTTTGGCACGGCTTCATCATATCAGTTTCTGTAATCCCAGGTGCAACAGCATTAACACGAATACCTTTAGGTCCTAGTTCTCTTGCTAATGATACAGTCAATCCGTTTACTGCAAACTTCGATGCCGGATAAGCAAACCCACTTGGCTGTCCCGAAATACTCACCATGGAAGAAGTTGAGAGAATGACCCCCTTGCCTCTTGCCACCATACATTCTGCTGCTACACGAGTAGTCTCACTTCTCCAGTTCTTCTGCTATTTTCTTGACCTGTTTCCCCATAATAAAATAATCGCTCACGATTTTCTTTTCTTTCTCTGTCAGATCTCAGTTGTGATATCCTGATTGGTCTAGGGAAACAGTCGTTATGATTGCTCATACCTTACCAATCATTCAAGAAGCCGATCAGTTGTTGTCGTAGATGAACACGGAATTGCAGAATGTCCACTTTTTATTCTCACTTGTCCAACCTCTACTCCATGTGATTCTGCCATGTTCGATAGAAATGAAATAGTTGTAGCATTTTGTAATCAACTCAGAATCATAGGTAATATGTAGCTACACATTTTCCACTCCTTCCGCATAAAATATGAATTGACAGGAAGTTCCTAATCATTTAATATTGTATTTATAGTTAGTGTCAACCAACTATAAGAAGAAAGCAATATGGACAACTTTTTAATTGCATTTTTATTAACATTAATTGCAGGGCTTTGTACGGGTATAGGAAGCTGTATCGCTTTTTTGCCAAACATACCAATCGGAAATTTCTCTCTGTCAGTTTGGGATTTTCAGCAGGTGTTATGATTTATGTTTCCATGATTGAAATTTTTGCAGAAGCGCAGGATTCTCTGACCTCTTTTCTGGGAGAAAAGACCGGAAGCTGGATAACCGTTCTTGCATTTTTTGGCGGCATGCTCCTGATCGGAGTGATTGATAAACTGATACCGGAAGAGGAAAATCCCCATGAAGTTAAAACAGTTGAAGATACAGAAGTCTACAAAAACAAAAAATTAATGCGTATGGGATTGTTTACGGCACTGACAATTGCAATTCACAATTTTCCTGAAGGACTGGCGACCTTTGTTTCCGCACTTCAGAATCCCGCTATTGCAGTCCCTATCGTTGCGGCCATCGCAATCCACAATATTCCCGAGGAATTGCCGTATCCATTCCAATCTATCAGTCTACCGGTTCTAAAATAAAAGCTTTCCGCTACTCTTTCCTGTCCGGCCTGGCAGCGCCTGTCGGCGCACTGGTGGGATGGCTGATCCTGATGCCCGTCATGAACGATGTCGTGTTTGGAATCATATTTGCAGTCGTTGCCGGTATCATGGTTTTTATTTCCTTTGACGAGCTTCTGCCTGCAGCCAGAGAATACGGCGAACATTATTATTATTTATCACTATATGGTCTTATAGCAGGTATGGCTGTAATGGGAATCAGTCTTCTATTATTCCTTTGATGCATGTATAGTAAGAGCCGGCTCAATCGAGCCGGCCCATACAAGTCTTATTAATTTCTTCTCTGTTTTGTTCGTGTCTAACTTGAATTTGAAAACCACGATTTTATTTACATTTCATCCCAGATTTTGTGCAAAGCACGAATTCTGCCGTGTTTTTAATCAAGATTGTGAACGAGCATCGCGAGTTTCACAATTACCTGATTTATCTTTAAAATCAGAAGAAATCGACATTAACTGATTTCCCCCTTACCCAGTTTATACTTGGAGAAATTCAAGAATTTCTTGTTTTGTCCAATGATTAAATCCTATCTTCTCCAACGTACGTCCTGTTTTACGATAGTCTACATCGTTATAGAGATTCGCTAAAGTAATTAATGCTTCAGCAGCTGGAACTTGAACACCGCAGATTTTAGCCAATTCACAGAAAGGAACAAATAAATATGGAATATCTTCTGTAATATAACGATTTTTTGAATTAGCAGGAGCATTTTTGATTTTTCCATGTGCACTTGAGCCTCTGTTAAATTCATAAATAGAAGAGCAATCACTTGCATAAAGAGCATTCATTGCCTCTAATTCGGTACGTAGATGCAAATGCAGGCTTTCTCCAACAGTTAATCGTTCCCTATCCAAGGCATCCTCCACTTTTGCAATGGATGGAGAACAGCAGTCACGATAAAAGTTGTATCCACCTTCAAAGTTCTCCAATAATCCCATATTTAAAATCGTAAAAAGCGGATGTGCGCCAAAATTAATATTTTCTAAAGCTGCTACTACCGGATTCTCCAAAATTTCAACAGGAGTCGGGAAAATTCCCCTCACAAATTTTATCATATCCTCTGTTTGCTTCGCCTTTGGAAAATACTCAATGGCATAAATTCTTTTACACCCATAATAGAAATCGTTCCGGCATCAACAGCACGAGTAGCCCATGGCAAACTGATAGTATCAATAAAAGTAATATCTGTTTCACGCTTGTCAGAATTTTGTAGCATCTTATTCAATACAAGACCACCATAATTTCCAGGGATAATAAAAATTTTCATTCCATCTTTTACATATGGAAGCATGGCTGAAAACATAATTTCCTGTGCAAAAGACGGACAAACCATCATAAACGTGTCTGAAAATCCCATTGCTTTTTCAATGTCTGTTGTAGCCAAAGCAATTTTTTCGACTCCCGGGAACAGCATTTTCATGCCATTATCCTCTGATAACGCTGTAATGCCACCTTTTTCTTCAACTGCATTTACTTGTGCCGGGAATTTTGGAGAGTCATAAATACAAACCTCATTTCCATTCTTCGCCAAAACATACGCTGCAGTAAGACCACCATTTCCCGCTCCAATTACAGTAACTTTCATCATTCATTTCCTCCATTTCTTTCTTTAATATGCATCCTTAAAAAAATATACATCCAACAGTAAGCACGCTACAGGTAATCGCAATAATACCAAAGAAAAACGGTAATATATGCTTCAACCATCTTTCGTATGGAACATTTGCAAGTGTCAGTGCTCCAATTAGCACAGCCTGCGTAGGCGAAATAAAGTTCATCGTTTCGCTTCCCGCCTGACATGCCATTACAATAAATTCACGTCCTACATTCAAAAAATCTCCTAGCGGTGCTAAAATAGGGATTGTTGCAGTATGTAAGCCTGAAGAAGACGGAATTAACAATGACATTGGAATATATAAAATATATGCAATGGCAGGAAAAATCACACCTGAAATGTTAGATAGCAGCATTTCTCCATAATGCAGAACAGTATCTATGATTAATCCTTCTGTCATAATCACGGACAATCCTTTTGCAACTCCCAAAATCAATGCGACGCTCAAAATATCTTTCGCCCCATAAATAAAAAGATCTACTATTTTCTTTTCATTAAATCCATATACAATTCCTATTAAAACAGCACCTGCTAAAAATAGCATGGTCATTTCTGTAAAGAACCAATCTCCTAAAGGAATGCTGTGACCTAAAATACTGCCCAAAATAGGAATGCCTGTCAAAAATTCATGAAAATCTTCGAAAATGTGAACTCCAAATTTACTTCCCCATGGAATAATTGCAATAATCATCAGCAAAAACATACATCCAAATATTGTAATAACTTTCTTTCGTTTTGGAGTAAATTCTATAATCTCGTTCGTATTGTTTTTTTCAAAGGGCGCATTTGTAATATCTCGAATATCATAAACAATAGATTTTGTAGGATCCTTTCGAACCTTCTCCGCATAACGCATAACAAAAAAAACTGCAAATATAAAACAAGCTATAAATAGCACCAATCTCGTAAGAATACCATCTCCCAAAGAAATCCCTGCTATGTTTGAACCAATTCCTACTGAAAAAGGATTAGAAATACCTCCTACAATTCCTACTCCGGCACCCAAAAATACTACCATAATACCTGTTACAACATCGTATCCTGCCGTTAAAAGAACAGGTATTAGTATGGGATAAAATGCAATGGTTTCTTCTGCCATACCATAAGTGGTTCCACCAATTGCACAAATTCCCATTACTATTGGTATTAACATTTTTCTCTTCCCTTTGATTTTACAACCACCTTAGAAAGAGCTGCATCAATAGCCTTTGTCTCAAATAGAACACCAAGACAGCCGCCCAAAACCAAAACAAACAGAATGATATCTATAGCACCTCTGAAGCCTTCTATGGGAGCTTTTAAGATATCCCATAATCCCTGTGGATTCGATGTGACAACCTGATAAGTTCCTGCTACTGGCATTCCTTCTTTATATTCATACTGTCCTGCTGGAATGATAAATGTCAAAACAGCAACTGCAATGGTCAGTATGATAATGGTTGTAAATGAAGTGGGCATTTTAAATTTTTTACACTTTTTCCTTTTCTTCATATTTCTAACCTCCTTATAGTGTAATTGTACTTAAGGATTTTGTGAAAAACGTGCATATTCCCTATGAAATTGTATTGAATTATGTTAAAATGTATAATTAAGGAATTAGCACAATAACACAAGGTGGTTTTATATATGAAATGGATATGTATCGTAGAAGATGAACCGGATTTGAACCGTTTAATGCAATTTTATCTTGAAAAGGAAGGTTATTCCGTGATATCTTGTAGTACCTTTGCTGAAGCACGACAGCAATTAAATTCTGATATTTCTGTTTGGGTTGTGGATATTATGCTTCCAGACGGAAGTGGACTTGATATTTTAAAATTATTAAAGGCACAAAATTCCAATGTCTCCGTAATTATTATCTCAGCGAAAGGAGACGTTTTGATCGCGTTTCTGGATTTGAACTAGGATGTGATGATTATATTGCGAAACCTTTTCTTCCCGCAGAACTTATTTTTCGCATAAAGAAACTTTTACAGCAAAAGCAAAGCACAGAAAAACAAAATAACAATATTGTCTCTCTTGGATGCTACGAAATATATTTATCTCGCCGAATTGTGTTAAATTCTGGTGAAAAAGTAGATATTACCAGCCGTGAATTTGATATTATCCTTTTTTTTCTCCGCCACAAAGGACAGGCCGTTTCACGGGAACAGCTTCTTCAGGATGTCTGGTCAGATGAATACTTTGGAAGTGACAGAATTGTCGATAATTACATAAAAATATCAGGCGCAAGCTACCGAAACTGCAAATTGAAACTATTTACGGCTACGGATACCGTTATAACTAATGAAAAATTACAAGGATTTCGAAAACGGATGCTCATTAGCTCCGCATTTTTCATACTTATTGTTACACTTTTATGTCTTGGAGTTGTATATTATTGGTCATTTTTTCACTTTAGTCATTTATTTGAAGATCGTGTTATTGATCAACTTACCTTCCAAAAAATCAGGATATGGGAATCAAAAACGAATGGATTTTAGGTGTTACCACTGACAGCATTGATGTGGTAGAGGGGATTCATGGTGCAAAAGTAGCTCAACAAATTCAAGAGCATGCTCATGAACAAGAAGAAGTCAAAGAGTTATATCGAGAAACAATTGATGAAAAACATCTTTTGTATACTATAGAATTAAATACCAAAAATGGAGAAACACTATACAAATACTCTATTATCAAAGATATTTATACAGAGACTTTCCTCAAATAGCTACCTTCCTGTTTGTATTTGCAATTATTATTGTTGGAATATCGTTCATATATTCCAATAGTTTAAGTCGTGACTTTTATAAAGGAATTTCCCGATTACGTAGTTATTCAAAAGAAATTGCTCAAGGGAAGCATATAGCACCTATTGATATTGAAACCTGCGATCAGGAATTTCGAGCACTTGCAGAAGATTTAGAAATTATGAGGTGTTCTTTAGAAAAAAATGATGAAAATCGACAGCAAGTTCTCCAATATATTTCTCATGAATTAAAAACACCGCTTATGATTATTGAGGGATATGTAAGCTCTGCTTTAGACGGATACTATCCAAAAGGGACTCTTGAGGAGTCTTTAAACACCATTCTTATGCAATCTGATAGAATAAAGGAACGTGTTCAAGATCTTCTTATGATTGTCCACTTAACCTCATTAGATGCATCTGAAGATTTGCAGGAAATTGCAATTCTTCCTTGTATTCAAGAAATAGTTGCACTTTTGGGTAACGATTCTCATATTAAACACTGGAATATCGATATAAACCAGATCTGACTGTATATGGAAGCTGCGAGCACATCAGGATTCTGTTTGAGAATCTTATTTCTAACCAAGTAAAATACGGAGATTCTGTTTCTGTAATTTCTCAATCAGAAACCAAGACTCATCATATTATTAAATTTTACAATGATGGTTCACAGATACCAGAAAAAATCCAGCAGGAGCTTTTTAAACCCTTTGTTAAGGGAAGTTCACAAGGCAGTGGTTTGGGTCTTCCTATTTGCCAACGGATTATGGAACAGTTGCATGGTAACATCCGGTTAGAACCTTCTTCAGAAGGAACTGTTTTTATTTTAGAATTTCCTAAAACAGTTCTTCGATAACTTCTATAAAATTATTATACGGAATAGAATATCTGGAATTTCTGAAGATTTGAGTTTGCTGACTGCGGCACACAATCTCAAAGAAATAATATCCCAGGTACCGAAGTGCTGCCTACATGCAATTTTATAACTGTTATATATAAAGCAAGGGCGAAAAGCTGATTTTATTCAAGCCTTTCGCCCATTCTTATCATTATAGAAGATCTTATTTACAGACTTTTCTTCATAGTCTCTGTTAATCCGTCTCAAACCTCAAAATATCATGAGTTGTATCAGCTCTGACATTTAATAATCTTACCGCAAATGATTCAATCTTTCTTTGGTCTCTAATCTTTTTTCCCACATTTCCTGTTCAGTCTGATATCCGCGCGCTCCCTCCTGATCCTTTGTATATTTTTGACCAAAAAGCAAATCCAGGATATGTACAGCATCTTTTCCAGCCGCCTGCATGGTTCCTCTGCAGGATCCGCAATACGTTACAATATTGTGCTGATCAAGTCATTCGCTCTTCTTGTATAAACACGCTCATATAATTCCGGATTTGAACTGCATACCATACCGCCAACACCACAACATCTGGTGTTTTTGCCGTTTCGTTCTATTTCTGTCCAGTTATAACCCAGTTCATCCAAAACCCATCTCACACTCTCGTGATGAGATGTCTCATCTCGAGTTACACAGGAATCATGAATGTTGAAACTACGTCAGAGCCTTTTCCGATTCCTCTTGCTGTTTCCGGAATACCGATCAGATTCTTCATCAGATCCCAATATGCGATCACTTTCTGATTTTTAGCAGTTTCTTTAAATACTTTGTAACAGGAAGGACATACTGTTATGATCACTTCTGCTCCCATATCATCTAAAATATCAATAGCTTTTTTATTTCGTTCCTCAAACTTTTCTGTTTCGCCAATAAAGCGGGTGACTTTTCCACAACATTGTAATAATGCGCCTACATTTTCATGTCCCAGACATTCTTTAAGGTGTTTCACAATGTTTCTACTCCCTTTGGAGAGTATGCAGACACGGTACATCCAGGAACAAAAACATATTTTGTTTTCTGCTTCTTATGTACTTCTTTTTTCTGCAAACTGCCATCTACTCTGGTACAGTATTCGTCTCCACACTCCTTTTCCTGCGTACGATCACTCTCTTTTAAGATTTCCAACGGGACAAGACCGTTATTTTTCTCTGCATAATCTTCTTTTAGCGCCGTGAATATTCCCTTCATGTTAAATTCTTTCGGGCACTTCAGTGTACATTGACTGCACTCATTACAGGAATATGCAATCATATGATCCAGATTTTCATATCCCTCCTCCAGATACTTTTTAAATAAAGATTTCGGGCACTCTGTGTAATCATTCAGCATGATACATTCTTTCATACAGAGCTTACACTCGCACTGTCTGCACCTGGCGGCTTCTCTTTCTGCTTCTTCTTTTGTATATCCCAGAGCCACCTCATCAAAAGAATGAATTCTCTTCTTTGGATCCAGCTCCTGCATATCTTCTCTTTGACCGGTAATCGCATCCCAGTCAACCGGCATTTGCAATTTTGTTTCATATGTCCAGGTGTCTTTTAATTCTCTTCCGAACCGCAGGTCTTCTCCTCTCAAAAATCGAATTACAGATTGAGCAGCTCTTCTTCCGGTTGCAAGAGCCTGAATAGCAATCACAGATTCACCGGAAGCATCTCCTGCAACAAAAATCTTTTCGTTCTTTGTTGACTGCAATGTATCCTTGTCACAGGCGAAGGTAGAATTAGGACGCTGTTCCAAAATCTCCCCTGCAAATTCAGCTTCCACTCCCTGTCCAATGGCAAAGACAATGGTATCCACCTTCAGTTCCCTTGTATCCTCTTCATCATATGTAGGAGCAAACCTTCCGTTTTCGTCAAACATAGATAAACATTTTTTAAGTGTAACACCAGATACCCTGCCATTTTCGTCTGTATGAATTCTCTGGATAGCCTGAGCATGATTAAATTTTACTCCCTCTGCCAGTGCCCCTTTTATTTCGTGATTTGAAGAAGCCATGGTATCATAACTGTCCTCAAGACAGACAGAGTAAACTTTTTCTGCTGCGTTAAGACGCCGTGCAGTTCTCGCGCAGTCCATGGCCACATCTCCGCCACCTACAACAAGAACAACTTTTCCGGATTCTTTCACATCTTGAGTCATGGCAGCTTCCTTCAGAAATCCCGCAGCACTGAAAATTCCTTTTGCATCCCAGTGATCCAGGCTTGTGTCAACACGCCCCTGCTGTTTTCCCACTGCAACAATGACACTGTCAAAATTTTCCAGTATTTCACTAAACGGTTTATTCTTTCCGATTTCACAATTTAATTCAAATTTTACCCCCAGATGATCCAGGTAGCTGATCTCTCGTTCCAGAATTGTTCTTGGAAGACGATATGCCGGAATGCCAATTCTAAGCATGCCTCCTCTTACAGGCATTTTTTCAAACACAGTAACCTGACAGCCTTCTTTTCTCAGTTCCAATGCTGCCTGCAATCCAGATGGTCCGGCACCGATCACTGCTACTTTTTCTCATTTTCGTCCTTACAGGAAAGATTCCAGTCTTCTTCTCGGTCAAAATGATCTGCTGCATATCTTTTTAAGGACGCAATCGCCATAGGGCTCTTCCCTTCGTTCCATTTGCATTTTCCTTCGCAAGGATGCGCACAGATTCTTCCCAGAGTTCCCGGTAAAAATAGCTGGTCTCGGATAACTTTTATTGCCTCTTCTCCTTTTCCTTCCCGGATTAATCGAATATATTCTTTTACATTTGTGTGCATAGGACACGTTGCAACACATGCAGCTGTTTCTTCTCCCATGCAGTGTTCTGCAATTTCTTTCATATTATCAATTACGCTCTGCTTTAACATAATATACCTCCTCGTTTCTTACTTCTGCTTCTTATTTGATATATTTTTCTTCCATGTTTTCGGATCAATCGCAAAAACAAACACACCTGCAACGATAACCACTCCCCATATTGCAAGCCACAATGAGATTTTACTTCCAAATAATACTGCACTGAATATAATTGTCCAAAGAGCGGCCGTGCTGTTTAATGCAGTTCCCATAGCACACCCCACTAAGTCCACTGCTTTATACCAAGATAAATACGTAATCGCTCCTAAAATTGCAATCATTGCATATCTCACTACCAGACCTGATGTCACAATTTCCTTTGCCATCGGATATCCCTGAATTGCCGGAAGAACTACCAGTGCATAGGCAATCATCGAAATAAAATATCTCAGGCAAAGACATTGCTGTGGTGTTGCTTCCACATGATCCTCTCCCTTACTGTATTTCATGACAAATCCTATGATAACTCCCTCGGAAGCCCATCCGAATACTGCAATAACTGCAAATAGAATTCCTTTCAGAAAAGTATCCGGAATATCTCCCGTCGGACGGAAACCCAGCATAAACGAGCCTGTCAGGCTAATCGCTATTCCCGTAACTGCCCGAAGGGATAAACGTTCTTTCAGAATCAGATAAGACAATATCGCGCCAACGCCCGGATAAACTACAGAAATACTGGAAGCATATGGTGCTGTTGCATACTTGATAGCCAGCAGATATGCACTCATTCCGATTGGAGAACCAACCAGAGCCGCAATTGCTGTTGCCTTCCCTTTTTTCGTTGTAAACAGCAGCTTAAATACCTGTTTCAGTTGTTTGTGATACAGCAGGACCACTGCAACCCATAGAAAGCAGAAGCTTTCATGAAAAAAAGCTGTCACTAACGGAGAATACAGAAAGCTTTTTTCTGAAATCCCCTTAGAAAATGCATAGGCAGAATCCGTAAAAATCGAATTCAGTCCAAGTCTCCCCATTAATACACCGTCCAGTCCCCATGCAATTCCTACCAGAATACCTAACAATAATCCTTTCCTTAATTTCTTTTCTGTGTCCATTTTACCTTCTCCTTTTTTTCTTTTTGCACGAAAATACACACCCTGTTTATTTGGACATAAGGTGTGTATTTCTTTGTTTGTTATTATTTTAACTTATTATTCTTATTTGTGAAGAAGGCACTTTTTAGTATGAAACGCACTTTTTGGTAGGATATGAGACAAAAAAATTATTCATCATCTTTATTTTTATGATATTCCTTCACATACTGCTTTCCCCAGTGATCCATGGCTTCCATGATGGGAATCAGTTCTTTACCTATTTCTGTCAGTGAATATTCCACCATTGGCGGTACAGTAGGATAAGTTTTTCTGGAAATAATTCCATACTTCTCCAATTCTCTTAACTGCTGTGTTAACATTTTTTGAGTGATCGAAGGAATCTGCTTTCTGAATTCATTGTACCGGATAATCCCCTTTTGATGAAGATTCCATATAAGAAGTGCCTTCCACTTTCCGCTCAGTATTTCCACAGTCAGTTCGATCTCACACTGATAATTAGAACAGCTGATCTTGTTTCCTCTAGCATCTGGCATTTTTTTACCTCCAAAAGATTTTCTGTATCCTATTATACTATCTTATCTTTGAGATTTCATCATAAAATTATTTATATGGTTAATTACCTCTCACTATCTTCATTTACACGGTATTATCCGATATAACGAGTTCCGTAAACTTATTCACGGCATCACGCAGAAAATGCTGACTTAGCAATTAAAGGAACTGAAAAAGTACGGAATTGTATCTCGTACCGTTCATCCTACGATACCGCCTACGACGGAATACCAGCTTACAGAACTTGGCAACGAGCTGATTCCCATTATGAGTGCCATGGATCAGTGGGGGAAAAATATGTGCGGCTTTATCAGGAGGAGCAGACCCAAAAATAAGTATTCATGAAAAATCCTTGCAGCACAACAATTCCTACCTTTTGGTAATTAGGATACCCAAAAGTGCCTTCTTTTCAAATGCACTGTCCTTTGCTAAGATGTGAAATGAAAGCGGGGGCAACGCCCCTACGAAATAGAATTTGAAAAGGAGCTATTGATATGCAGAGATTTACTATTCCTAGAGACCTTTACTTTGGTGATAACGCCATTGAATATCTGGCAACTGTCAAGGGAACAAAGGCTTTCATCGTCTACGGTTCCAACCGTCTGGAGTCCGATGGTGTGATTGGAAAGATGCAGGATTACCTGAAGCAGGCCGGCATCGAATCCACTACTTTCTCTGGCGTTGAGCACGATCCTTCTGTTACAACTGTCCGAGAGGGCGTTCGCCAGATGAACGAGTTCCAGCCCGATCTGATCATCGCTATCGGCGGCGGTTCTCCCATTGATGCAGCCAAGGCCATGTGGATCTTCTATGAGCATCCCGATTTCACCTTTGAAGAAGCTGCAAAGCCCTTCAACCTGCCTGAAATGCGTAACAAGCACATTTCATTGCCATTTCCACCACTAGCGGCACCGCTACTGAAGTGACCTCTTTCTCCGTCATTACGGATAACGAAACTGGCATCAAGTATCCGATTGCCGATTACAACATCACTCCTGATGTGGCTATTCTGGACACCACTCTGGTAGAAAAGATGCCTCAGAAGCTGGTGGCCAATACCGGCATGGATGCTCTGACTCACGCTCTGGAGGCTTATGTTTCTACCGTTGCAAATCCCTTTACCGATGCACTGGCTATGCGCTCTATCGAGATGATTGTCAAGAATCTGGTGAAGTCTTACAATGGAGACATGGAGGCTCGCAAGCAGATGCATCTGGCTCAGAACCTGGCTGGTATGTCTTTCTCCAATGCCATCTTGGGCATTGCACACTCCATGGCACATAAGTCCGGTGCTATTCTGGATGTACCTCACGGTCTGGCAAATGCCATCTACCTGCCCAATACTGTACTCTTTAACAGCAAGAATGCAGTCGCAGGCAGCCGTTATACAGAGATTGCACAGCGGATTGGTCTGAATGGCAATAATGAGCAGGAGCTTGTCACTGCTCTGGTCGATCAGATCAAGAAGATGCGCAGCGAGCTTGGCATGGCCGGTTCCTTGAAGGAGTTCGGTATTGACGAGGAAGTCTTTATGTCCAAGGTTGACAACATGGCAGTCACTGCTGTGGCAGACCCCTGCACCAGCACCAACCCCAGAGAAATCACCTCTGAAGAGATGAAGGCTCTCTACATTGCCGCTTACAACGGTGAAGACATTGCGTTCTAATACGTGATTTCATCTTCTGTGCTGCGGTTCTAAACAAATCATTTTCAGCAATGATGGAATCGGATGAACCGATCCCATCATTTGCTTCTGTCTGGGAAGTCTTTATATTCGTCTGGAAACGAACAATAAAAACGACATATCATGTAGGAGGACATATGCAATGGATGCCATTTATGTTTCTGGCGGAAAGTAGGCTATCTTATTGAGGTACAGCCAAAAGTACTAAAGAATTTGGTGGATGCTCAATATGCGGAATTTACGAATGATAAGAAAGGATATGAGTATATGCGATTTCAGGAATTAGCGGAAAAAAGATATTCTTGTCGAAACTTTTCTCCAGCGAAAGGTAGAGAAAGACTGGTAGATAAAATCATCAAAGCAG
>ENA-OQDF01000259-OQDF01000259.1-human-gut-metagenome-genome-assembly--contig:-NODE-259-length-21324-cov-1.778412_pt1 | contig 21324 bp, 32 predicted proteins | sample MGYA00242769_ERZ504597 | MGnify/ENA primary metagenome ERZ504597 (study PRJEB26092, sample SAMD00036305) | human gut metagenome | host: Homo sapiens | study: EMG produced TPA metagenomics assembly of...
TAGTCCTTACCTTTCAATGTAGAGTAATCGTAGAAATAAGTTACCTTAGAGCCTGCGATCTCTGTCAACGGGTTCTCACGGAACTTTTCATCATAGCTCGATCTCCTCCGCTCCACTCTTGCCTTTCTTCACGACAGAGATACCTTCTCCTTAGAGAAGCCGTATTCCACGTAAATCTTCTGAAGCAATTGATACAAACTCAAACCTTGATCTTTTGCCCAAGCTGCGATCTCGGCTAAGATAACGCAAGCGGAAACAGCGTCTTTATCGCGAACGAAGTCCTCGCAAAGGAATCCGTAGCTTTCCTCGCCACCACCGATATAGTTTTCTTGCCTTCGTTCTCACGCATAACGTTAGCGATCCATTTGAAGCCTGTATAAACATCGTACATTTCTACGCCATTACGCTCGGCGATCGTCTTGATCGTCTCTGTCGTAACGATTGTCTTTACGATATATTCTTTACCATTGATCTTACCTAACTCTTTCCAGCGAATGATTAAATAGTAAACGAACATCAAAGCGGTTTGGTTACCATTCAAAAGTACCCATTCGCCTTCGTTATTCTTAACGGCGGCACCTACACGGTCTGCGTCCGGATCGGAAGCCATTACCAATTCAGCGTCAGTCTCTTTTGCTTTCTCTACAGCCATAGCTAAAGCAGCCGGCTCTTCCGGGTTCGGAGAGATAACCGTCGGGAAATCACCGCTAACAACATCTTGTTCCGGTACATGGATAATGTTCGTGAATCCGTAAGCTTCAAAGCGGCAGGAACCAATTTAACACCTGTTCCGTGAATTGGAGTATACACGATCTTCATATCCTTATGGCGGGAAATAGCCTCCGGAGACAAAGAAATCGTTGTTAATTCCTTGATATATTCATCATCGATCGCTTGTCCGATGATCTCGATCAATTCTTTATTTCCTTTGAATTTAATCTCGCTAGCGTTACGGATCTTGTTAACCTCGGCGATCGTATTCTTATCGTGCGGGGCGATCATTTGTGCGCCATCATCCCAATAAGCCTTGTATCCGTTGTATTCTTTCGGATTGTGAGAAGCCGTCAAGATGATACCGCTCTGGCATCCCAGTTTACGGATAGCGAATGACATTTCCGGAGTCGGACGCAGGTCTTCGAATAAATAAACCTTGATGCCGTTAGCGGAGAAGATATCGGCTGATATTTCCGCGAACTTACGGCTGTTGTTACGGCAATCGTGCCGATGACAACCTTTATTCTGTTCTAAATCCGCAAATTCCTTTTTCAGATAGTTGGATAAACCTTGGGTAGCTGCGCCAACTGTATATATATTCATACGATTTGAACCTACCCCCATGATTCCGCGCAATCCACCTGTTCCGAATTCTAGGTCTTTATAAAAACACTCGATTAACTCAGTAGGATCTTCGTTGTCAAGTAACGCTTGAACTTGAGCACGAGTTTCCGCATCATAACTTTTCGTAAGCCATCCTTGTGCCTTACTTCTTACCATTTCTAATAAGTCGTTGTTTTCCATGTTTATAATATTATTGTGTTTATTGTTGAGCATCTACTCAATACGATAAATATACAAGAAACAAATATACGAATTTCTTAAAGTAAAGCAATCAAAGGACTTATATTTTGCCTAAAAATACGATAAATCGTCCTACCAAGTAAACGGATGTGTATAAATCGACTCATTTCCGCAAGCATCCGTTACGATTAATTTAAGTTCATGCTTGCCTCTTTGCAACCTCTCTTTATCGAAGCGATAGGTAATAACCGATTTATTATTCATCTCGAATAAGACAAACTGCCCGTCTATTTCTCCCCGGTAGGTTTGTACCCCGCTTAAGTTATCGGACAAACGGAATATGAAGTTCTGTTTGCTGACCCACGTCTGTTGGTTGATCGGCGTGATAACCGGAGCCTTTGTATCTTGTTGTATCTTATAACTGCCCAATTCCTTGATATTTGCGTCGATCCAGCCATTACGGTATGTACCGCCCATCCAAGAGGCACGTCCGTTTTGTAAGCGAACCACACCATATTGTTGTTTATTCTCAAGCGTATCGCTTTGCAAGAATAGTGATAACTGGGCCGTTCCATGCAAAGGGATTGGCTTATCGTGCAATATGTGGGTGGCTGATAATGAGGTACTATCTTCTTTCACCGAATAGCGGAAGTAGAGGTCATTATATAGATTACCTTTAGGCATGACGAGACGGATGCCTTTAGCGCCGAACCTATTCTCGCTACCCCAATGGAATAATTCTGTATGAGTCGTATCGATCTGGGGGATCTCTTGTTTCTTTCCCTCGATCCAGATGGATAAACGGGTGGCATTGCCGAAAGCGTCAGCAAGTGTATACGTCAAATGATAGGTACGAGGTTCATCTATACGCAAGATTCCCCGGTTTACGCTTTCAAGGAAGCGTAGACGGTTTCCCGGCTCGATGAAACTACGCATATAGAAAGAGCGATGATCTTTCCATTCTTCGTAATCTGTGAATGTGTTCAGATAACGGGTCTCGTCAAATGCGAACTTATCAAGATTACTATGGAAAATCACTTGGCTGTCTGCCGTGAGCGTGATTTCTCGTACGCCATAAATGTTAGTCGTATTATCCATATCAATCATAGGCTTTTACAGCGAGCCCTATTTCTCCCCATGCCTCGATTTTTCCAGTGATTGTCTGTTTCCCGTTTTTCGCCGTGACGGGTTTTATCTCAAGCTTCTTGCTTTTGCCGTTTACTACGCCTTTTCCTTCGATGGGGACGATCTGTATTCCTTGGATTTTAGGAGGACGGGTATCGGTTATCCGATCCGAGAAATAATCCAAGGGGTCCATGACTTCCTCGGTCTCGGTGTCTCGTATCTCAAAATGGAGATGAGGTCCACCAGAGCTTCCGGTATTGTCCGCCTTAACGCTACGACTTCATTTTTCTCGACAGGAAGCAAATCCGGCGTAAGGAAGAGATTTACATTGAAACTTTCTTGTGCGTATTGTTGCTCTTTTACATAATTCGCTATTTTCTTCGAGAATTTTTGTAGATGGCCGTATACGGTGGTCGTTCCATCCGGGTGTGTGATGTAAAGCCCGTTACCGTAGCCCCATGGACTTACGGATATACGTGATACGTATCCTTCTTGTACCGTATGTACGGGTTTACCTTCTACCCCTTGTGTCTTGAAGTCTATTCCGGAATGGAAATGATTACTTCTTAACTCACCGAAGTTTCCGCTCAGTAAGATCGGGAAATCGAAAGGATTCCTAAGTTGCTGGGCGTTTGTGTTGATTATGTGGGAGCCGATGATTGCGAATAGACCGGCTAGATATATGGATCTAATATTCATAGGTATTACGTATTTTGACAGACAAAGATAATCGTTTTCGATGAATTATCTATCTCTTATCCTTTGGTATCGGACTTGTACCTGATTTCATGGGGCGAGCCTTTCTTTTTTCCAATGGCCGTCCGGTTGAAGGGTATATACTATGCGATCATGAAGTCGGTTGGGCCTACCTTGCCAGAACTCGATACGTTCGGGAATGACGGCATACCCGCCCCAGTGAGCCGGACGCTCCACTTCTTTTCCAATCCAACGAGCTGCCTCTCTAATGAAAGCTCGTATAAGTTGCACACGGTTGCCGATGGGTTGACTTTGTGGGGATATACGAGCTCCGATCCGGCTTTTATACGGGCGTTTTTGAAATATTGATCCGATTCATCCGGGGGGACTTTTTCAGCCGTACCTTCGATATGTACCTGCCTTTCTAATTGATGCCATACAAACGAAAGAGAGATTGCCGGGTTTTGTGCCAGTTGCCTGCCTTTTCGGCTTTCGTAGTTGGAGTAGAAAATAAACTTATCATCATGCAGGTCCTTTAATAAGACGGTACGGGTGGAAGGTTTGCCTTCTGGAGATACGGTCCCTACTAGCATGGCCGTGGGTTCATCTACTTTGCTGTCTATAGCCTCTTGTAACCATTGACTGAAAGCAAGAATGGGTTATCCGGAAGTTCGCTTTCCCTTAATCCTCCTTTTGTGTATTCTTGCCGGATTGAGGCGAGATTTATTTCCATATGTGTTCTGTTTGCTTGTTGACTACATAGCTTTTCTTTCTTTAATAGGATAACAAGAGATCGAAAAAAAAGGTTTCAAGGTTTTCTTTTCAGCGTTTGATCTGAGAACGTATTAGAAAATCGACTGTTAATGGTAAATGGTCACTAAAACCGCCCTCATATTTAAAGCCGTAATAGGTTCGAAAAGGACGTACCCCCCGCCATGTTTTATCTTTAGTCAATAAAAAATCAGGAGCGAATATGTGGATGCTTTCCGGAATGATATGCATGGAAGACTCTTGCGTGATGAGATCCCGGTTTACGATTATTTGATCGAGTTGGCTCCATTCGCCTTGGTATTTATGACTACCCTGGGAATTGAGTTATATGGGGGCTTGCGAACAAATTATAATAGGTACAAGATGTGGAATCTGTGATCTGCGTATTTTCAGGAAAGGCTTGGGCAGCGAATATCTCGGAAATACTTCTGTCTTGAGGGGTATCATTGAAGTCTCCCATAATGAGTATCTGCGGCTTTTCTCGTATCAGTAACAGGGAATCGCTAGATCCCCGTAAAGTGCGGGCCGCGTCAAAACGATCCTTTTCACTTTCTTTTCTCCTCCGTAGCGGGAGGGGAAATGACACACGAAAACATCTAAGGTATCGCCTGTTATGATCTTTCCATATACGTGTAGGATATCTCGGGTTAATTTGTGTTTGTTCCCGGAAAAACGAATTGGAATGGATTCATGTCGTAAATAAAAGAATTGATCTCGTTGATAAAGAAGAGCGACATTAATACCTCTGGGATCGGGGCTTTGAGTGATAATATATCGGTAATCCTGCCAGCGGAGCGGTGTGCGACGGGTAAGATGAGACAGGACGGAGTCGTTCTCGACTTCGCAAAGAGCTATTAAGGCCGGTGTGCTCCATTCCCCGGCAGCGCTTATTACTTTCGCTATTTGTTGTAGCTTATGATAGTAGCGGCTTTGTGTCCAGTACCGGTTGCCGGAAGGTAGAAATTCATCGTCATTCTTGGTTGGATTATCCCTTGTGTCGAAAAAGTTCTCCACATTATAGGTCATGACCTTGAACGTAGCTTGGGCAAATAACGGAGGGGAGGCAAAGAATAAAAGAAAAAACATAAAAATCTTCATAGTTAAAGCTTTGATTAATTGTTAATATGTAATGTATTCTTATTGGTTTGAATCTTCGGTCTCTTCCTGAACAAACTCGTAGGCTCCTATGGTCGGGCCGTTCGAACTGGTTAGCCGGTTGACACCGTAACGATCGATCGGATAATTCTTCGTTATCTCGGGATCTGCTTTTCCGACTCCGGTAGTCGATACGGAATCTGGCCGGAAATCATAGGTGTATTTATTTTGCTTGCCTCCTACTTTCCGATAGGAAGGAGTCTTTTTGATAAACAAGACCTCCTTGAAGTGATCGCTGGAGGATTCTTTGGCTTTAAGCGCACAGTGATTGAACCGATAATCGAAATCTGTACTGCCATCTGCTTTTAATTCGACATCGTAACTTCCATCGATAGTGCAATTGTCAAAATAAGCTTGCGTGATAGGATACGGGCCATTTCCGTCTACTGTTACGTTATTGAGCAAGTATAGGCATTTACTATCCAAAGGAACAGTCTCGCTGGCCATTTCCCTTTTGGTTAAACTCATGTAATTAGCCATTGTACAGTGAGCGAAGTAATATTTACCACCGACTAAAGTGAGTACACTTCCTCCGGCATTGCTGAATTCCGTATTTGTAGCGATAACATCACAATTGATGGCGAAGAATAGATCGCTCCCCATATTCGTGATCTGTGAGTTGTTTATCTTGATCTTTGGGCGGTCCGGGGTGGAAAGCTCGCAATATACACCGGAGGTACCATTACGTACGATTACATTATCCCAGACATTCCCGTAGCTATCCGCCTTAAAGGTAATGCCTCCCCATTGCCCGGGAGTCCGGTCATACGGTAATATATCATTTAGTATATAATCCAAACGATCGCCTCGGAAAGTGATAGGCTCATCCAAGGTGCCTAAAGCGTTCATGGAGCCGTGAACGATCAGGCTCGCTTTATCATGCATATAGAAAGTAGCCCCCTTCTCGATATTCAATGAAACCCCTTTAGCGATAACCAAACTATCGTAGATCAAGTAAGGACGATTGGCCGTGAGGATAGAATCTTTTGTAATCGTAACACCGCCTTTGTAAAGATTAACATCCTGCCCGTAGCTTCCAATAATACGGATTGACGGATGCCATTCACGGTGAAAAGTACGGAATCCTGTATCAACAGAGGTTGATTGCCACCATTCGGATCGACCGTTACTTCCACGAATACATACATGCTGTCGTTGGCGAGTATCCCTACATTATTAAATGAGCTACCTTTGCGTCCATCCACATTCATGCGGGAAGCCGGTAGCCTCTCCACTGGCCAGCATGATGGACTCAATGCTCAGAGGTTCACTATTTTTATTGTAGATCATAAATTGACGGGTGGTAGAACCGATCGTACTGAAGATCGTATCAAAAGCGAGCGTGTCTGTCGAGAAGCTTAGCCGGTAAGTCGGGTTGGTGGAATAATGATCATCCAAACCGTCGCATGCCGGAAGCATGTTCAACAGAAGCGTTGCGAGTATAAATAGCGTTATCGTTAATCTTTTCATTTTCGTAAATGTTAACTGTAAATATCTTGTGTTCTTGTTTTAATAGATAAACAAAATTATCATAAAAAAGTTGCAAGACATTAACATAAAAAAGAGGATAGACACGGTTATCGTGTCTTTCCTCTTCTTATAACGCAAAAACGTTGGTTTATTTTGCGGGGATGCTCTTTAATAATTCAAGAAGGTGGCTCCACCATAAACCGACCGTAGCGATCTCGATACGCTCGTTGGGTGAATGTACGTCACGCAAAGTAGGCCCGAAAGAGATCATATCCAGTTTCGGATATTTTTCCAAGAACAAACCGCACTCTAATCCGGCGTGGATGCCATGATCTTGGCGTCTTTGTTGAATAGGCGTTTGTAAGTCTCCTGTGCGATCTTCAAGATCTTAGAGTCGGGGTTCGGGGCCCATCCCGGATAGCCATCGCCATGTTTTACATCTGCTCCAGCCAATAGGAACGTGGAGGCTACCGTATTGGCGATAGCGATCTTGCATGATTCGATAGAGCTACGCTGGCTGGTACCGATCAAGATCGTATTGCCTTCTTTCATCTTTATGGAAGCAAGTTGGTAGAAGTCTCTACCAAGCCTTCTATATCGTGGCTCATACCGATTACGCCGTGCGGACAAGCGTGCAAGGCGTAGATTAATTTCTCGGCGGTGGCATTGTCGATATGATACTCCGGACGATCCGTGGACTCCATCGCTAACTGAACGCTCGGGTCTACATGTTTCAACTCATTTTCAACGTCGGCGGCGAAAGGTTCAGCAAGATACGTACATCCTCCTTATTTTCCGGATGCAAGCCGATCACGGCGTGTGCCTCGCGAGCGATTGCGTTACGTAAGTTTCCTCCATCGATAGAGCAAAGAACGAAATCATATTTCTTTTTCAATAAGAATAAGAAACGAACCAATATCTTGTTGGCATTGCCTAATCCTTTGTGGATCTCGCCACCGGAGTGACCGCCATTCAACCTTTCACATCGATACGGAAATACTGCATCTTATCGGACGTAGGAACTGGCTCATAATGGAAAGTCGCTTGTGTGTCTTTACCTCCGGCGCAACCCATAAAGATCTCTCCCTCGTCCTCGCTATCGAGATTTAACAAGATATCTCCGGTCATGAAACCTTCTTTCAAGGCTTTCGCTCCGGTCAAACCTGTTTCTTCGTCTACTGTGAACAAACATTCGATCGGACCGTGTTGGATATCATCGGAGGCAAGCAAAGCCAACTCGGCCGCTACACCGATACCATTATCGGCTCCCAAAGTAGTGCCGTTGGCACGCAGCCATTCGCCGTCGACGATCGTCTCGATCGGATCATTGTCGAAATCGTGTTTCGTACCGTTATTTTTCTCGCAAACCATATCCATGTGAGACTGCAATACGACTACCGGACGATCCTCCATTCCCGGAGTGGCAGGCTTTGACATTAAAAGGTTGCCGGCTTCATCTTTCTTGATAGCTATTTTATACTCTTTCGCGAATGATTCTAGGAATTCAATCATTTTGCCTTCCTTTTTTGAGGGGCGAGGCACTTGGGTTACTTGATGGAAGAACTTCCATACGATAGTAGGCTTTAAATCAGTAATCTTCATAATGTTACAATGTATTATAGATGTTACTCTAAAGTTAATAAAACCGCAACTGAAAGAGCTTAGTTCGAAAAAAAGTAGAATAAAATGCCAAAAAGACACTTAGTAATCACTTAAACTCTTATATTGCGTCCACAAATATAGAGAAAATGCTTACAACGTTATTATTTACGGTCATAATTCTTGTTATCAGTGTCGTGTTGCTATCGATAAAAGTGCTGTTGAAAAAGGGAGGAAGGTTCCCGAATACGCATATCGAAGGAAACAGGGCGTTGGGTAAGAAAGGTATATTTTGTGCGAAGACCATGGATCGTATGGCGGTGAAGCAAAAGGGACTCTATGACATCATGAACGAAATAAAAGAATAAAAAATAAGATTTAAATTGCACTTTATGAAGAACATTAACTACGTTATTAACGGTGTGCTAGCGGTGGCTGTCGTAATCTTGTATATTATGCAATTTCCGGCAAGAAAGAATCAAGCGTAACAAGAACATTCGCGTCAGCGGGAGACACAACGGCCTTACTTCCGATCGCTTATGTAAATGTGGATTCCCTGTTACTTAATTACAATTATTCCAAGGATCTGAACGAGATCATCTTGAAGAAACAAGAGAATTCCCGTGCTAACATCACCCAGAAAGCCCGTAGTTTACAAGGCGAGATGCAAGATTTCCAGCGTAAGGTAGAAAATAACGCTTTCCTTACCCGTGAGAGGGCGGAGCAAGAGCAACAACGTTTATTGAATAAGCAACAAGAGTTGCAGAACTTAGATAACCAATTGGCTCAAGAGTTGATGCAAGAGCAGCAGAAGTTGAACGAGCAATTACGCGATACGGTTGTTTCTCAATTGAAGGCTTTCAATCTGGTAGAGGCTATCAAGTGGTATTCAGCAATACGGTAGGAGATAATATCCTTTTGGCTGGCGATTCCTATGATATCACAGGCGAATTGCTGGAATACTTGAATAAGAATTATTCCTCTCCGGCCAAGTAAGCTATTAATAGAATTTATAAAAGAAAGGGTGTATCAAAGGAACGTTTGATACACCCTTTTTTAACGGTGCTTACCGGGGACTTTATAGAAGATATACTGTATCTGCAAAGTAATATATACTGCGTTGGCCTGGTCAGTATATATTCATCGGTCGGGTCAGTAGCACTGCGTTTTGCGGCCAATTACTCTTTAGGAGTAACGAAAGCGGTATATACCTGTAAGATAGCGGCTACGCTCAAGCAAAGGATCCACTCGGTACGGTTGTTGAACATAAAGCCGGAAGATACGATCATTAGAAGTCCGGCGAATACGTTGAAACGGTGGAGCCGGCGGCGACGAAAGTCCAAGTCCTTAACCGGAAGGGTCAGATAGCAAACGGCTATACCCGCCGCACCGACAGCGAATAAATAAGGGGCGACAGCCCAATGAGTAAGAAACAATATGGCACCGGCTAATACGAGTAATCCCGCTACGCCGAAAATAATCGATCTGATTTGTTGATTCATTTATTTGTCCTTGATAATAAAAACATCCTCGTTCGACCTTTCATGAAATACTCTTCACGGGCGAAACGTTCCAGTCCCTCCTTGTCCGTATGAAGGTCGTTTAATTTCTTGCTGTTGATCTCGATCTCCTTTTGGTAATGTTTGATCTCTTTCTCCAAACCGCGTATTTTCTCGTCGTACGTATAGCGTTTATACAGGCTGCTATCGCCCACCGTAAAGGTGACGATAAGGAACACGATGGTAACCAACCAATAAGCGTTGATCCACGATAGATACTTTATGTAAAACTCTTTTATGCGTGACATCAGAACATCGTTTTCGCGAAGATAATGAATTATTTTGTTTATCTTTGTCTTATCAATAAAAAGCAGAGAATGGATAATTATATTGTATCGGCAAGAAAATATCGCCCGTCCACTTTCCGGAGTGTAGTAGGGCAGAAGTCTCTTACCACTACGCTGAAAACGCGATACAAGTAAACAAATTAGCGCATGCTTACCTGTTTTGCGGTCCTCGTGGAGTAGGAAAGACCTCGTGTGCCCGTATCTTTGCGAAGACGATCAATTGCTTGAATCCGACGGCGGATGGCGAGGCTTGCAATGCGTGCGAGTCGTGCCGGGCTTTCAATGAGCAGCGTTCTTACAATATCCATGAACTGGATGCCGCCTCGAATAACTCGGTGGACGATATCCGTACCTTGATCGACCAAGTGCGTATCCCGCCTCCAATCGGTAAATACAAAGTCTTCATTATTGACGAGGTCCATATGTTGACAACCGCCGCTTTCAACGCATTCTTGAAGACATTGGAGGAACCTCCGCATCATGCTCTCTTTATCTTGGCTACGACCGAGAAGCACAAGGTGCTTCCCACGATCCTTTCCCGTTGTCAGATCTATGATTTCTCCCGTATATCCATCGCCGACATGGTGGAGCATTTGCAATATGTCTCTTCGCAAGAGGGGGTAACTGCGGAACCGGAAGCCTTGAACGTGATCGCTCAGAAGGCGGATGGAGGTATGCGCGACGCTTTGTCTATCTTTGACCAAGTGGTAAGTTTCACGAATGGCAATATCACGTATCAAGCGGTTATCGATAACTTGAACGTGCTGGATTATGAGTATTATTTTCGTCTGACAGATGCGATCTTATCCGGCAATGTGCGGGCTTCTTTATTGATCTTGAATGAGATATTAGGCAAAGGATTCGACGGGCAGAATATCATAACCGGTTTGGCTGGGCATTTCCGGGACTTATTGGTATGCCGGGATGAGTCCACCTTGGTGCTATTCGAGGTGGGAGCTTCTATACGGGAACGATATAAGGAGATGGCGAAACATTGTCCGGATCAACTTCTGTTCAAGGCGATAGAGCTAGCGAATACGTGCGATTTGAATTACCGTGCCAGCCGCAATAAGCGTCTTTTATTGGAATTGACGTTGATTCAGCTCTGTCAATTAACACAGGTGGCCGTCGACGATAAAAAAAAGCGTTAATTGAGCCGATTGCTGGGACGAATCCGTCTTCTCAAGCGGTGAATAGCGGGCAGCCCCAACAGCCGCCTCAAGCTCCTTCAGTTACGGCAGCGGCCGGTGCTCCACAAGTTATGAGTACGCACATGCCGAGCTCGTTCCTGCGCCACCTCCGTCTACAGCGCCTAATCCGGCTCGTAAAACGGCTCGTCCGATGGGGATCTCCATGAAGGAGATCGGAGTGGAGAAGCCTAAGCAACAAACCGTTCAACAAGCGACAACGAACGTAAAGGAGGTAGTAACTCCCTTTGACAATGATTCCTTGGTTCGTGAATGGGATAATTACGCCGCAACGATTGACAAGAAAGTGTATCTTAAGAATACGATGATCAATTGCAAGCCTACCTTGCAAGAGAATTATTATTTCGAGGTAGCTGTACATAACCCGGGGCAGCAAGAGGAATTGATCAATAATGCGATCCATATCCTGCCATTTCTCCGCCAGCATCTTAATAACAGCCGCATCCAGATGCGTGTCCGGATCGTAGAGGGAAATGAGAAGCACTTGGCTTATACATCCACGGAGAAGCTAGAGCTGCTGATGAAGATAAATCCTAACTTGGGTCGTTTGAGGGATGAGTTTAATTTGACGTTAGATTAAGTAGATATGCTAAAGATCCCAAGAAGGGATCTTTAGTCTTATTTTTTATTCCTTTGTCTCAAGATAAACCACTTGAGTTTGCAAATACTCCTCAAGTCCATGTTTTCCGTCCGCACCACCGATTCCGGATTTACGCCATCCCGCATGGAAGCCTTGCATAGCCTCAAAATTCTCACGGTTAATATAAGTCTCCCCGAATTTTAAGGAACGCATTACCTTGAATGCGTTATCCAAGTTTTGTGTATATACGGAAGATGTCAATCCATATTCGCAATCATTCGCCCATGCGATAGCGTCGTTGATGTCCGAATATTCGACAACCGGTAGCACGGGGCCAAAAGTCTCTTCTTGTATGATATCCATTTTCTGCGTAACACAATCCAAAACGGTCGGTTCGAAGAAATATCCTTTTGTACCGATCCTATGACCACCACACAGTAGCCTAGCACCTTGCTGGATCGCTCTTTCTACTTTTTTCTCCATAGACTTCAACGCACTGGCTTCGATAAGAGGTCCCATATCCAGATCCGCGATCTCATTGGGGTTTCCTACTTTTACCTGCTTCATGCCGGCGACTAGTTTTTCCATGAAGGTCTCTTTTATCGCTTTGTCTACATAAACCCGTTCGGCACAATTACATACCTGTCCGGTATTGATCACACGAGAGGCAATAATGGATTTAACGGCGAGATCGACATCTGCGTCCTTCATCACGATAGCCGGGGCTTTACCTCCTAACTCCAGAGAAACTTTCGTGATATTAGGAGCGGCGGCTGCATGGTCTGTTGTCCGGCTCCCACGCTTCCTGTCAGACTTACCATGCCTACTTTCGGATTCGCCGAGAGTTCATGACCAATCACGCTACCCCGTCCATTTACTAGATTGAAAACGCCGGCAGGCAAACCTGCCTCCTCCACGATCTGCGCGAATACATATGCGTTCTCTGGCGTAAGCTGGCTAGGTTTTATTACGATCGTATTTCCGGTGATCAAGGCCGGCGCGGCTTTACGAGCGACTAGAAAGAATGGGAAATTCCAAGGTAGGATACCTGTCGTTACTCCAATCGGTCTCTTAAATAAGAAAATGTTTTCATGAGGGCGGTCACTGGGAATGATTTCCCCTTCGTACCGGCGGGCCCAGCCTGCCATGTAATCCATATAGTCCGCGGTAAAAAGGACTTCAACATTGGCGAGTCCTTGGGTTTTGCCTCCTTCACGGACGATGATGTCGGTCAGTTCCTTCTCTCTCTTACGGATGCCAGCCGCTATCTTTGTCAGATAAGCAGCCCTTTCTATGGAGGGCGTTCTTTCCCATTGATTCTGCGCTTTCTCTGCGGCATCGATCGCTTTTCTGGCATCTTCAACCGTCCCGTCGGGCATCAGTGAAATAACCTCTTCGGTAGAAGGATTCAATACCTTGATCCATTTCCCAGACTCATTATCAATGAATCTGCCATCTATAAACATTTTCAATTCTTTCATGATACTATTTTTAGGTTGAATAATTTGTTCTTAAAAGTACGGAAAGGAAGGAATGGCAATGTTTTAAAAATGATAATAGTTCTATCAGAAATGATAGTGAATCAAGATAATAGGGTAGATATAGGAAAAACAGCCTCAAGAAGTTGATCTTCTCAAGGCTGTTTTTTTATAGAATGATCGTTTTTCGTTTTAGCAGGCTTTGAAGCTCATGTCCAAGCTCTTCACGGAGTGAGTCAATGCCCCTACGGAGATGAAGTCTACGCCACATTCCGCATAATCACGTAATGTGTCGAACGTGATACCGCCGGAAGACTCTACCTCGAAACGTCCGTTGATGCGGCGAACCGCTTCTTTTGTATTCTCGATATTGAAATTATCCAACATGATACGATCGATACCGCCTACTTTCATGGCTTGTTCCAACTCGTCGAAGTTACGAACCTCGATCTCGATCTTTAGGCTCTTTCCTTTCTCTTTCAGATAGTTTTGCGCACGTGTGATCGCTTGCTCGATGCCGCCGGCGAAATCCACATGATTATCTTTCAATAAGATCATATCGAACAACCGATGCGATGGTTCATGCCGCCACCGATACGTACGGCCTCTTTCTCGATCATACGCATACCGGGAGTTGTCTTGCGAGTATCTAGAACGTGTGTCTTGGTGCCTTCTAACGCCTTGGCGTATTTACGAGTCGTAGTAGCGATACCGCTCATGCGTTGCATAACGTTCAGCATCAACCGCTCGGTCTGCAATAAGGATTGGATCTTACCTTCCACCACGAACGCTATATCCCCTTTTTTCACTTCGGCTCCGTCTTGTATAAAGACCGTCATTTTCAGTTCCGGATCGAAGTCGTGGAAGATACGTTTAGCCATTTCCACGCCGGCCAATACGCCATCTTCCTTGATGATCAGCTGGCTTTTCCCCATCGCTGTCTCGGGGATGCAACATAAGGTGGTATGATCGCCATCGCCAATATCCTCGGCAAACGCTAATTTGATTAAGTCGTCAATAAGTTTGTCCATCTTTTATTCTATTCTGATTGATTGTATAATCGCTGTATTCCCTTCGGCACGGTACGTGATGTTTACACGGTACTCACCGGAAGACGTCGGAAGCTTTCCGACAAGGAAACCGCTTTCCTTTTTATCCGCATGATGTACGACCGAGAATCCGGAAGGCTTATTCGAACTGAAAAATGAGGACAACATAGAGACGGCCTCACTTCCGTTACATTTCTTAGAGGAACTGGGCAAGGCTACATCCACCACCTTATCCATAGCACCGGATAGAGAGGAGGCATTTCCTGCCTTGAAAGCATTTGATATACTGGTAATATCCGCCGCCTGCGCACATACGAATGCGAATATCAAGGCGAATGTAAGTAAGAGTCGTTTCATAAGCTTTCTTTATTTTATTGAGTAATTAGTTGCAAAGGTATGTATTTTTCTTGTAACTTAGCCTTTCTAAACATGTAAATGTAAGTAGATGAAGATTGGACTGATTGTGATTGGTAAGACGGATGCCGGTTATTTTGTGGAGGCTATCAATGAGTATAAAAATCGCTTGACACATTATATACCCTTTGAATGGAAGTCATACCGGATATAAAGAACGTGAAGAATCTCTCTGAGGCGCAGCAAAAGGAGAAGGAGGGAGAATTGATTTTAAAGGCCTTGCAGCCCGGCGATTATTTGGTGTTGCTGGATGAGAAAGGGAAGGAGTTTACCTCCATGCAATTTTCTACTTATCTGGAAAAGAAAATGCATACGGTCCCGAAACGCTTGGTATTTGTGGTAGGCGGTCCTTACGGTTTTAGTGAAGCTGTGTATAAGGCGGCATCGGAAAAGATCTCGTTGAGCAAGATGACTTTTTCCCACCAGATGATCCGACTGATCTTTATCGAGCAGATTTACCGGGCAATGACGATCTTGAATAACGAGCCTTATCATCACGAGTAGTTGCGTCGGTTAACGGCAGTATAGGCGTAGCCTATACCTATACTGCCGTAAGCTCACGCCTATACTGGCGTAGCTTACGGCAATACTGGTGTTTTTTACCCGGATTAATGGACTAATTTCAACCCGACGATCCCTATCAATATCAAAGATAAGAACAATAACCTGAATATATTTACGGAATCATGGAAAAACAAGATTCCAAGAAGAACAGTCCCTATAGCCCCGATCCCGGTCCAGATTACATAAGCCGTACCGATTGGGATGCTTTTCTGGGCGAGATATAAGAAATAACCGCTTAAGCCCATGGATAAGATCGATAAACCTATAAACCAAATAAAATATTTGGAATGCATACTTGCTAATTTAAAGCCCAGCGGCCAGCCGATCTCGAATAATCCGGCTATAATTAACAGAATCCAAGCCATATAGAATTAGTCTTAAAAGTTTTCCCGTGTCTTCTGGATCAATAAATAATCCAATAAAGTCATGGCGGTCATAGACTCGACGATAGGTACCGCACGAGGCAATACGCATGGATCATGACGTCCGCGTGCCTTTAATATCGTATCCTCTCCCTCCATGTTAACCGTTTCTTGTTCCATCAAGATCGTAGCGACCGATTTAAAGGCTACCCGGAAATAAATATCTTGTCCGTTGGATATCCCTCCTTGGATACCGCCGGAATTATTGGTACGAGTATTGATATGCCCGTTATCATTGAAAAAGCGATCGTTCCTTTCCGATCCGCGGAAGAAGGCGGCGTTGAATCCGTCTCCATACTCGAAGCCCTTCACGGCGTTGATCGTAAGCATCGCATGTCCTAACGCGGCATGTAACTTGCCGAACACAGGCTCTCCCAATCCGACGGGAACCCCTTTCGCCACACAGGTAATAACACCGCCGATCGTATCTCCTTTTGATTTGATCTCGGCGATCAAGGTTTCCATCTCTGAGGCGGTCTTCGGGTCCGGGCAACGTACGTCGCTCTCCTCCGTCAAGCTTAAATCATAATCTTGGTAACTACCGCTAATTGGATCGGGCCGACCTGCGAGGTATAAGCTTGGATCTGTATGCCGTATTGTTTAAGGGCGAGTTTAGCGATAGCTCCAGCCACGCAACGAGCGATCGTTTCCCGAGCGGACGAACGTCCTCCTCCACGGGGATCACGGATTCCATATTTCGTTTGATAGGTATAATCGGCATGGGAAGGACGGTAAACCGTCTTCATATTGTCATAGTCCGAGGAATGTTGGTTTTTGTTCCAGATGATGAAACCTATCGGCGTACCGGTTGTCTTTCCCTCGTAGATACCGGAAAGAAATTGTACCTCATCATCCTCTTTACGGGGGGTCGTGATACGGGATTGTCCCGGTTTACGACGGTTCAGCTCTTGCTGGATGAATGCCGTATCTAATTCGATCCCGGCTGGGCATCCGTCGATCACGCCGCCGATACCGGGGCCGTGCGATTCGCCGAACGATGTTAATCTATAAATATTGCCAAAAGTATTCACCGCTTTGTCTAATTGAAAATTGAAAACTGAAAATTGAGAATCAAAAGCCGATGATTAGGCGTTTCTCCTAATTTTCAATTTTCAATTCTCAAATTTCCCATTATTTAGTGGCATCCACCACAACCACAACCACCCTCGTGGTTATCGCCACAATCGCTACCGCAATCGTCGCAACCGCAACTGCATCCACCTGCGGGAGCGGAGAAGGCTGCGATCTCTTCCGCTGTCGGTTCGTGTACGTCGATTACCTCGCCGCTGAAATGCAAAGTCTCGCCAGCCAACGGATGGTTGAAGTCCATTACCACGATATCATCCTTCACTTCCAATACAGAGCCGTTCATACGGTTGCCATTAGAATCCATCATCGGTACGGTATTACCTTCCTTGATCATCTCGCGTCGAATTTACCGTCTACCTCGAAGATATTCTTCGGAAGATCCAATACGTGCTCCTCGTTATATTCGCCATAAGCCTCGGCTGGCTCGATGGAGAAGTTTGAACGTGCCACCTACTTCCAGCCCGTTCAAGGCTTTCTCGAATGCCGGAAGCATCATGCCTGTTTCCGTAGATGAATTTCAAAGGAGCCTCGACCGTCGCTTTTTCCATTAACTCACGTTCTTCACCTTCGCCAACGTTCAGGTCGTATGTAACCGCAACGTATTTGTTTGCTGTAATTTTCATTTGTCTTGTATTTTAAATATGTATAGAAATGCTCGCAAAGATACGATTTTATTTCTTATCCACCGCCTTTTTAAGAGCGTTCATCGCTTTATCTAAAACAGAGCGGGGGCAGCCAATGTTCAAACGCATATGGCCTTCTCCCCCGGGGCCGAAGATACTTCCGTCGTTCAACGCTAGTCCGGCTTTGTCTTTGAACAGGTGTACGAGTTCCTCTTGACTTAATTTCAGTTCCCTGCAATCCAGCCAAACGAGGAAGGAGGCTTGGCTGGTAGACTTTTATCTTGGGGAGATGCTGTTTCATAAACTCTTCCACGAAACGTACATTCTCCATGATATACATTCGCATTTGTTGCAACCATTCGGCGCCATAGGTATAAGCGGCGGTCGTCGCTGTATAAGCGAAGATCGTGCCATCGCCAAACTCTCCGGCCTCAAGGAAAGAGTAAAATTCTTCCCGGATGCGATCATTGGGTACGATTGCGTAGGAAGTCACGATACCGGCGATATTGAACGTCTTGCTCGGTGCCATGAAAGTCACGCTGCAGGAAGCGGCGGTATCCGATACGGAGGCGAACGGGTAATGCGTGTACTGAGGATAGGCCATTTCCGCATGAATCTCATCGGAGATAACCAAAATATTGTGCTTGGCGCAAATATCGGCCAAGCGGACCAAGGTTTCCTTTTTCCAGACGATCCCACCCGGATTGTGAGGGTTGCAGAGGATCAATACCTTGCATTCATCATCTATAATAGATTCAAGATGATCAAAATCCATCTCATAGATGCCGTCTACCATCTTTAGCGGATTATAAACGACCTCGCGCTTCATTTTCTCCGGAACGATGCGGAACGGGTGATAAACAGGGGCTGGATGATGACCTTATCTCCTTTTGCGTAAAGCTTGGATAGCGAAAGCGATTCCCTTTACGATTCCCGGGATATAGCTGATCCATTCCCGTTGTATTTTCCAGTTATGTTTGTAGTGTACCCAATTGATGATACTCTCGTAATACTCGTCGGAGCCGAATGTATAGCCGAATATCTCGTGCTCACAACGTTTCTTCAGGGCCTCTACAATAAGTCCGGTGTGCGGAAATCCATATCCGCCACCCATAGTGGTATCAGATTCTCGTCACCGAACATCTCTTTCAAACGGTCGAATTTCACGCAACTCGTCCCATGTCGTTCGATAACTTCGTCGAAGTTGTAGTGTTTCATATTTTTATTAACGATCAGTTTCTTAATTGTTTTAGGGGTCAAACTTACATAAAAAACTGCGATTTTAAAGCAAAATATGTATAAAGATGATGTTTTTGTATAGTAGGAAACTTTATAAAAGACTTTTCTCTCTAAAAATAAAATCAGTGAATTTGCTTCTTGAAAAATAAGAGAAACAAATTCACCGAATAGTATAAGACATATAGTTTACTTTTGGTCGAAGATACTCTTAGCAATCTTTAATGAAGCTTTATGTGCATTGGCCAACATGGTTAATTCCTGTACAATATCCGGATGTTCTTCTGCTATATTGTATAATTCTCCAGGGTCAGTACCTAAATCATATAAAACAGGTTTATCATATACGATTTTATCCGTTGCTCCATAAGCTGGTCTATAAGAGAAATGGGCTTTATATTTACCTTTTCGAATCGCATATAATTCACTGCCTCTGTAAAAGTAAAACACATCGCGTTTACAAGTAGACTTATCTTTTAATACATTTAGCAAGCTGATTCCATCATAATGCCGATCTGAAGGCAATGGAATTCCTGCTATCTCACAAAATGTAGGTAGTAAGTCTAATGTACTAGCCATATCCGTTATATATCCCGGTTTAACCATTGCTCCCCACATAATACATGGAACGCGGAACCCTCCTTCGAACATGGAAGCTTTGCCATCCTTTAACGGACCCGGTGATCCTCCTTCTTGTTTACATAAAAGCCATGGCCCATTATCGGATGTGAAAATAACCAATGTGTTTTTATCTAATCCTTCAGATTTTAATGTTTGCAAGATTTGTCCTACACTCCAATCCAGTTCCTCTACGGTGTCACCATATTTGCCTCTGGCTGATTTACCTTGAAAGTCAGTAGAGGCATATACTGGCATATGAGGCATAGGGTGTGCTAAATACAAGAAAAAAGGAGAATTCTCATTTGATTTAATGTAGCGGATAGCAGCTTCCGTCACTTGTTGCGTTAAATTATATTGTTGGGGCTCTCTTTCCAGTTCTTTTTCTTGTTCATAAATAATATATTCATAAGGATATTTTGTGTTGCCTAATTTAATTTGTTCCTTCCGGCTCATATCATTGGAATAAGGATAACCGTAAAAATAGTCAAAGCCGTGACGTAATGGCATGTATTCTGGTAAATGTCCTAAATGCCATTTACCTATGCAAGCCGTATGATATCCGGCTTGTTTCAGCAGTTCAGCGATCGTTAGTTCCTCAGAAGGCAATCCCCCTTTGGAATCAGGAAACAGGACTCTGCGTTGATCTCCATACATTCCGGTACGGCTCCTAGGCGGCCTGTTAATAATCCGGCACGGCTAGGAGAGGAGACTGATGCTGAAACGTAAAAACTACTCCATTTTTGTCCTTCTATAGCCATTCGGTCGATATTCGGGGTTTTTATCGTAGGACTTCCGAAACAAGATAAGTCTCCATATCCCATATCATCACAATTGATAACTATGATATTGGGCTTTGTCGGTTGACTATGCCCGTCATACGAGGCTAAAACTCCTGTAATGTACAGTATATATTTAATTTTATTCATGGATTAATTGTTTATTAAACGACATGGCATTCGTGTCTTGATATTGTTTTTGTAAACGTATAAGCTCCTTTTCCAGTTGATGAGTGATATTCTCATATCCTGTTTTTCCATACAAGTTGTTCATCTCCATAGGATCTTCTTGTAGATCAAATAATTCCCATTTATCGATATTGTTATAAAAATGAATTAATTTATAACGTTCTGTGCGTACGCCATAATGACGTTTAACAGAATGCTCCGCAGGTACTCATAAAAGTGGTAATAGAGTGATTTACGCCAGTTCTCAACTTTTTCTCCACGTAACAAAGGCAAAAAGGAAATACCATGCATATCGGATGGGATTTGGATTCCTGCTAAATCTAGGATGGTCGGTCCGTAATCAATGTTTTGGACAAACTCATCGATATCTCCTTTCTTTCCTCCTGGCAAACGAATTAATAAAGGAGTCCGGAAAGATTCCTCATACATGAAACGTTTATCGAACCATCCGTGTTCTCCCATATAGAATCCTTGGTCGGAAGTGTAGACAATCATTGTGTTCTCTAATAATCCTGTCTTTTCTAAATAATTCAATAATACTCCAATATTTCTGTCTATGGAATGGATGACACGTAAATAGTCTCGCATATATTGTTGATATTTCCATTCAGATAGTTGCTTACCAGAAAGTTTGTCTTTCTTGAATTTCTGAATGATTGGATCATAATGAGCATCCCAAGCTGCTTTCTCTTCGGGTGTCATACTGTTATACATGCTGCGTCCGGCATTCTCTAACCCTGTAGTTGTATGGATTTCATTTTCTTTATCAGCCATTTTTAAATCATAGACTAAATCCATATCTTTATGATACTCATCTTTTGCTCATGAGCGGCTTGACGACCGTTGTAGTCGTCATAAAAATTGCTGGTAACTCGAATGTCGTATCGCTGAAAAG
>ENA-OQDF01000260-OQDF01000260.1-human-gut-metagenome-genome-assembly--contig:-NODE-260-length-21322-cov-2.227365_pt1 | contig 21322 bp, 34 predicted proteins | sample MGYA00242769_ERZ504597 | MGnify/ENA primary metagenome ERZ504597 (study PRJEB26092, sample SAMD00036305) | human gut metagenome | host: Homo sapiens | study: EMG produced TPA metagenomics assembly of...
AACAGAAAGCTCATCCACTCCCATTCGTACAAACTGCTCCGTCAATGTCAGATCTGCACCGAGCTCCCCGCAGATTCCTGCCCATTTTCCGCATTTGTGTGCATTTTCCACCACCATGCGAATCATCTGATTAGAGTTGTCAAGGTGGGAAGTGGATTTTAACCACATTTCTTTTTCAGGTCGGCAATGATAAGCCGCTTCACCTTGCTTTCAGCGGTTTCTGTGCTATCGTGATTAAAAAAACGCTCACCAGATAGGTGGTACGGCCATCCTTCGTCTTAAAAGACCCGTCAGGGGTGAGGTTCTTGTTTTCGGACACTTTCACATTTTCCATTCAATTTCTCCTTAAATCGTCATTTTCCGAATTTGGCTGGCAGACTGGCAACTGTGGGTGCACCATGATTTTCTTGCCAGCCAAAATTTTCTGCCAGCCAAATGGCTTATTCCATCCAAAAGACCTTTTTGCGGCCTTCTACGATCTTGCTTTTCAGGCATCGCCCAGTTCACGCTTGGCATCCCGGACGGTTCTGCCGGGGATGCCCCTTTCCAGTGCCGCCTTGTCGATGTCCTCGCTGAACACCTGCTTTCCTCCGGCAAGCAGGGCGCAGATCAGGTCTTTGGCTTGCTGGGTCTTGGTTTCCCGCTGCGGCTCGATGCCGGACAGCATCTCGTCTGCGGTAATGTCGTACTCGCCGACCCAGCGGAAACCGCCCTCGTCCCCCAAAGAAAATGCCAGCGACACGCCCGGTGGAGCAAGGGAACTTTTCTCGTGGTCAGGATGCGCATGGTGGGGTCGTGCTTCAGCTTGCCGATGAACATGACGCTGCGGACGGCGGCTGCAATGTCGATGGAGCCGAGGCCCCGCTGCAAGCTCTGCATTCCGGCGGCTTTGTTCAGGTGTCCGATCAGCAAATAGCGCAGCCTGTTCGCTGCGCTACCTGTCCCAGCCGCATGAAGATGGGGCGCACTTCGTTTGCCCGGTTCATGTCCACATCGGCACCGAGATACGCCTGGATCGGGTCGATGATGACCAATCGGGCGTTGTTCTCGATGATGGCTTTTTCAATTCGTTCATCCGAAAGGGTAAGCTGCACCTCGCTGTCGTCAATGACCAGCACCCGGTCAAGGTCTGCACCGGCTTCAATCAGGCGGGGCTTGACCGTATCGCCCAGACCGTCCTCTGCGGTCTGGTAGATCACGTTGAAGGGTTCCATACGCTCCATGTTGGGCAGCAGCTTTCCGTTGGTGCAGGCAGCGGCAAGGTGCATGGCAAAGTAGGTCTTGCCCTCGCCCGGATTGCCTTGCAGAACACTGAGCTTTCCAAAGGCAGATACGGCTTCCAGAGCCATTCCACCGGAGTCAGTTCCACATCGCTCATGCGGATGATCTTCACCGTTTCCGGTTTTGACGGCTCTTTCAGCACAATACTTTTAAAATAATTGCGGTTCGGGATCTTTGCCTGGTGCACGAGAACTTCGTTCCAGTCTTTCATGCAGGGCTGGATGCGGGTCACGCTCACGGTGTCCGGCAGCAGAGCAGCCAGACGCTTGCAGGCATCCTCTCCGGCTTTGTCTGCATCCAGACAAAGGAACACCCGCTCCACGTCCGGGCGTTCAGAAAGAAACTGCTGCAATGCCTTTGCAGACACGCCACCCAGTGCCAGATAACTGTGCTGCTGCCAGTTTTTCGGGAACAGCTCGATGAAGGACAGCAGGTCGATGGGGGCTTCAAAGACCAGCAACTGTTTGTCGGTGCCACGATGGGCAAAGCCAAACGCCTTTTCTGCACCTGCTGCATCCTGCCGGAACTTCTCATTGATGCCACGGTTGCTTGCGTAGCGGGGATGCCCGTCCGCATCCCGTCCCACAAAGACCACGTTGTGGTGGGCGGCGTCCTCGTAAATATCTCCGGCGGCGATGAAGAAGTTCACCAGCGAGGGACTGAGTTTCCGTTCCTGTGTCAGATAGTTCAGGATGTTGGCGTTGGTGACGTTCCGCAGCGGCAAACGAAACGCCGGAGAGGGGGCGGAATCAGCCTCCGGCTGAACTTCGCCCGGCTCTCCGGTCAGCATCTGCACCGCTTCAGGGAAGGACTTGCCGTAAAACTCCATCACGAAATCCACCGGCAAGCCGCCCTTGCTCTGGCTGTGCCGGAACCATTTGTTTCCGCAGACAGTCAGGCTGTCGTGGGCTTTCCAGCGGTATTCTTTTCCGCTGCGCACCAGCGTTTCGCCCTGTGCCCGGAGAAATTTTTCCAGATCCACCGCATTGGCTTTGTCGATCTGGGCTTGGGTGTAGGTCATGTTGCTTCCTCCTTAAAGCTCCTGTGTGTGATTTTTTTGCTCGGTTTTCTTCTGGAATTGCGCTGCCTTGGCTTCTTCCAGCTTTTTCAGTACAGATTCCTTTTCCGGGGTCTTGCCGCCCGGTGCGGAAAGCTGTTGCTTATTCAGCACCATATCGATATACTTGCGGATATTTTTCAGAGCAGAGATATCCGGCTGCAAGGTTTCCAGTTGGCTGCGCAGCTCTGCGCTGCCGGATTGCAGCGCAGAAAATTCGGCATCCAATGCCGAAAAATCTACGCTGTGCTGCCGTTCAGTTTCATCAGGGTACGGACAGCTTTGTTGAATGCGTCCAGCTCGTCCTTGTGCTGGGCAGCATAAGCGTCCTTTGTCAGCTTGAAGTTCTTCTTTATAAAGATGTCGTGGATGGGCTTCAGCTTGGCATGGATGGCAGCAGCATCCTTGATCTGGGCGATTGCTCGCATCTGGCTCTCGTTCTGCTTCAACTGTCTGCGGAGAGGGGCGGCGGTCTGGCTCAGGTCTTTGATTGCGGCGTTCAAATCCTCGATGGTGTTCAGAGAATGGGCCTTCAGGTAGTCCACCGCCTGCCGAATCTCCTCAAAATCCCGGACGGTGCATTTCAGTTTTGCCTTGCCAGACCAACCGCTGCGCTGCTCGTTGCGAAGGTTGAAGTAATCCACCAGCAGGTCGGACAGCGTGGGTTCTTTCGCCTTTTCCAGAGCGTCCAGAAGAGCTGCTTCTTTTCGGTCAGGTCTGCGATCCAGCGTTGCAGTCCCCGGATGGTGCTGCGGATGGACTGCATCAAGCTGTTGGCGGCACGAATATCCCGGTTCAGGTTGCCGAGAAAGGTTTCCACCCCACGCTTTTCCATCTGGTGTGCGGCGGGGCCGAGGTGAACCGTTGGTATCTGCTGGATGCCCTGCCGCTCAAAGGAGCGCAGGTCAACACGCTCTGGTCTGCCAGCCGCTTCCAGATAGCGGTTGGTGACGGTTTCCCAGCTGTGCCGCCAGATCTCGGCGTACTTCTGGTCGTTCCAGTCCACGGTGTTTTCCTTGTGGCATTTCCAGTTCCCGGAAGGAGCCGAATGCGCTCTCCGTTTTCGTCAAGGTCGTAAACCTTGCGGGCTTTCGGCAACCACTTGCCGTGTTCGTCCATTGCCCGGATGGTCAGCAGAATGTGGGCGTGTGGATTTCCACCGCCCTTATCGTGGATGGCAAAGTCGGCAATCATGCCCTTGGAAACGAACTGCTCGTTGCAAAATTCTTTGAGCATGGGAAGATACTGGTCTTTCGGAACTTCTCTCGGAAGTGCCAGCACGATACGGCGGGCAAGCTGGGAGTTCCATTGGTTTTCCACGGCTTCCACGGCGTTCCAGAGCGTGGCACGGTCTGCATATCCGGGTGGCGCATGGGATGGCAGCATGATTTCAGCATGGACGAGTTCTTTCTTCTTGTTGTAGGACTTCGTTTTCTGGTCATACTCGCTGAACAGCCGTTCGCCGCTCTGGTAAGCGGCCCCGGCAACAGCGGACTGTCTTTGGCTGCGCTTAACGATGGTAATTTTGAAATGCGGACACGGAATAGGCATTACCTCCAAACAAAAAGACCGCCCAGCAAGATTGCTCTTGATGAACGGTCTGGAATCGTATTCGGTTTTGCTCGCCGCCTTGGAACGGAGTGCTGTGCGCTTCGATTTCAGGCGGGAGCCGCAAAAGGATAGCTGCAAAGCAGCGCAAGGAAAATGCAGTTTTCCTTGGGATGGAATCGGGCTGGCGCACAAACGCCAGCTTCGATTTCATCGAGCCGTCTGCAAGACCGCAATTTCACCGGAACGGTGTATAATTGCGCCCTTTATTCTAAAGGGTTTTGGACGTTGCTGCGTTCGTGAACGTCATGCACCATCTTTGCAAGTGCCAGCACGACTTCCGGTTGACGGAACGAGATTTTCAGCAGTTCCATCACCTGATCATTGGTGAGTTCTTCCGGCGCGATCAGAAAACTTTCCAACATTCCAGCACGAGTACACAGACGATGCACACGGGCTTTGCGGGTCAGTTCCGGTATCTGATGCTCCAGAAATTTCTCGCGGTGCTTGTAGTAGCGGAGCTGCTGCTCCGCTTTGGCTTTTTCGCTGCGGAGATAGGCAAGGTCGGTTTTGGGTTGGGTCATGGCATCACGCTCCTTATTATTATGAATTAAAAGAACGGTAAAGCGACCTCTGCTTTACCGTTCCTGCTGAAGTGTATTTAGTTCTTTTTGGAACTGGGGAGTTCCTTGATGGAACATCGTACAGTGCTATTGCTAATCGAACATCTCTTCCAGTGTCCTCACGATATTTCACACAATCCCAAATATTAGAGTTCCATTGCTTATAGCTTTTGCAATTTTCCTTAATCCAATTCTGTACTTGCTGCTGAATACCCGCAAAATTCTTGTTATCCTTATTAAAAACAACAAGAGAAGTTTAGTATCCTTCCATGTTGCGTAGCAAAACAGTTGATCAATAGCATCGCTGAAAAGTTTTATTCCATGCCAAACTTTACACTCGGCGATAAATGCGGCTTTATCATCACGCTGGATTTGAATGTCGGTCTTGCCCACACGTCTAAAAGTTTCACCTGTTACAGCATTTTCATAATGCGAGGTTAGCATTCCCTTGATATAATCGCGTAGTTCTTCTTCATTAAAACGGTTGAATGTTCTGGCACTTTCTTCCAAGGCAGTTCCACATATATGAATAATCCTGACAATGTTCTCAAAGTCAGCATCATCAATATAGTATTGCTTTTCGGGTGCGTGCTGCTTAGGTTCGTTCAGGTTTGCCCGATGTGGTTTCTTTAAGGGAATAGGAGTCAAATTAGGTGCAGACGAGTTTAGATTGAGTGGAATTTTCAATGCCTTGCTAATTGAAAAGAAGTCTGATGCTTTATTTTTCCGTTCATTTAACAGTTGCCGAACTGTTGATTCCAACTGCTCATTATAGCTGCGAACTTCGTTGTTTACATAGCCACTCGTTTCTTCAAAATTTTTGAATCGGTTTTTGAAAGCGGTGTCAATCTTTTCTTCTAGCTGCTCACCAAAAGATTTTATTTCTTGGTTTGTATAAGACAAGCGAATTGTGATATAGCCATAGCTACTCTCTGTCGAGCGTTGAAAGTCTACGATTTCATAACTTGTGAATGTATAAGTGGACGGTTGGCATTTAAGAAGAATCGAATCACCAGCAAAGGGAATTTTGAAGTCAATGTTATAGCCATCCAAGTTGTAATATTCAGGCTCTCCATAGGCACTTCCCATCCTGCTCCATGGATTGTACTGTTGAATGGTTGTTTCATGCAAACTTCTTGTAGTTGCATTAACGAAAAAGGTAATAGGTTCAACCTGATACTTTTTCGTAAGATATTCAACCCATTCATCAAAATCGCTGTTCATTATCTGTTCGTCAGTGTATGAAGCAATTTTATCTTTTAATGAACTGATATTGCTTCTTAAGTAATCCGATACGCTTCCATTTCCGATTGCAAATAGTTTCAATGTTTGCTCCTTTGGTCAGAGGTTGGTTGTACGAATAGGGGGAGTTCATTATACCACACCTCTTGGAAATGTTCAATTAAACGTGTTTTTTTGATAAAAAAGCGGAAGTCCTCTGCTTTATGTTGCAATATCGTTGGGGATGCGATATACTAATATTGTATGTCATTTTATCTTGGAGGATGGTTGAGAGATGCGTAGTCAGGTGCAACAGAATAGGTCAATCGAGCTTTTCTGCGGAACAGGTGGCTTGGCACTTGGCTTGCAGAAAGCAGGATTCCACCACACTGCTTTGTATGAGTGGGATAAAGATTCCTGTGATAATATTAGGGCGAACATTCAGGCTGGATACAAAGGCATTGAATCGTGGAATGTCCATCAAGCGGATGTTCGTGCGGTTTGCTATGATGGGTTATCTGGAAAAATCAATATGGTATCTGGTGGCCCACCCTGCCAGCCGTTCTCTATGGGAGGAAAGGCTCAAGCCTATAATGACAAGCGTGATATGTTTCCTGAAGCTGTTCGGGCTGTCAGAGAATCATGCCCGAAGTCTTTATCTTTGAAAATGTCAAGGGACTGTTAAGAAAATCATTCAGCCTATACTTCAGTTATATTATTTTGCAGTTGACATATCCAAGCATCCAAAAGCCAGCTGGAATGACTTGGGAAGAGCATCGTGAACTATTGGAAAAGCATCACACATCTAGCAGTCACGATGATTGCGAGTATAATGTTGTATTTAGGCTGTTGAATGCTGCCGATTATGGCGTTCCCCAGCTCAGGCACAGGGTGGTTATTGTTGGCTTTAGAAAAGATATAGATGCAAAATGGTCTTTTCCGAAAGCTACACACTCTAAAGAAGCGTTGCTTTATTCCAAATGGATTACCGGTGATTACTGGGAGCAGCATAAGTTGTTGAAACCATCTGAATCGCCATTGTCAAAAAACATGGAGCGGTCTGTTCGCACAGCTATTGAATGTACCGATAAAAGCTGTTTCCTTGGCAAACCGTCAGAGATGCGCTACATGATTTACCCGACCCTCGAAGCAACGATGCGCAAAAATTTGATAATCACATCTTCCGTGCAGGAGCTAAAAGCTATCCCGGTCACTCTGGCTCGGTGCTAGATGAGCCTTCAAAAACCATCAAGCTGGCGCACACGGTGTTCCCGGTGGAGAAAATATGCTGGTTTTGGATTCTGGTGAAGTGCGGTATTATACGGTTCGTGAAAGTGCAAGAATCCAGACTTTCCCCGATGATTATAAGTTTGTTGCATCGTGGACGGAGAGTATGCGCCAAATTGGTAATGCAGTTCCAGTAAAGCTGGCCAACGCGGTTGGCGTATCTGTTTTAACCCAACTAGAGGAGGTTCATCATGCCAAGAAGTGATATTCCTGTTATTACTCCCTACAATCCTCTTGATAAGCGAAATTTGGCAGAGAGTGTAGCATCAGCTATGCTGCACACTCCTGTCCAGAAATTGCCGCCAGAGCCTTTTATTGGTGCAGGTGTGTATGCAATCTACTATAAGGGTGATTTTGAACCTTATCGCAAATTAGTTGAATTAAATCAAGATGGTTGGAATGTCCCGATTTATGTAGGTAAAGCTGTTCCAGCGGGTGCAAGAAAAGGTGGTTTTGGGGTAAATGTAGACCACGGTCAAGCTCTTGCAAATCGTCTTTCAGAACATTTCACTTCTGTTTCAAAAGCATCCAATCTTGATGAAAATGACTTTGTATGCCGCTTTCTGGTAGTTGATGACATTTGGATTCCGCTTGCAGAATCCATGATGATCGAGCGATTTAAGCCGCTATGGAACAGATGTATAGATGGCTTTGGAAACCACGACCCCGGCAGTGGACGTTATCAGCAGCAACGTTCACCGTGGGATTGTATTCATCCCGGTCGTGAATGGGCCGAAAAACTCAAGCCGAATGCGATTTCAAGAGAAGATTGGTTATTGCGTGTTGAGAATTATCTAAGTACATATCAGGCTCCGTAAAAAGAGATAGCCGCCTGTGTTTTGGCACATGGCGGCTATCTCTTTTTATACTTTCAGGGATTCAAGGGATGCAAAGAAACGAAGATATTGCTTTGGCGAAAGGCGTTCAATCGCTACCCGTGCATTTATAGCAGCATAAGGATTGGAAATCTGGCAGCGGTCTACTAACAGCTTTAGAGCCATACAAGTTTCAAGTTGATCCGATGTTCCGTATTCTTTTAGAATATGAAGTTCGGTGAGCGACAAAGGAAGGAGCAGTTTTGCATTCAAAATTTTCGCTGTTTTATTTCTCACTTCCGATAATTGAATTTCATAATAAAGCCCGCTATTGTCAGTAGCATACATTGAAAAGTGTTTTTCTGCATCTGACTTGCGAATGTAATTGTATTCTTCATCTGGATAGTCATCAAGCCGCATAAACCGTACAATATATAATGGGATTGCTTCTGACGATTTCATAAAGAACCTCCTAGCTGATTATTTGTAAACAATCTCGTTATAAACAATTTCTTCGGCCCGGTTGCGAATATTGTTCATCCGGCGCACCCATTCCAGTTGATCGGCGGCTTTCAGGCTTCGGTCACGCCCTCGGCTTCCTGCATTTGCCGGATGATCAGCGCAAGCTGTTCCTCGGTCTGCTTGTCCAGCTTGGCAAGGTAGCCGCCCAGTTCGCCGGACAGGAGCAGTTGGTTGTACCGGATGGGATGTTGCTCCTTCAGATACATCTTATGTAAGCGGCCCCACCGCCCGGTGGGGTGCTCTGCCGGGGCTGCTACGGTCAGGTTCGGCAGATAGTGGTCGTTGACAAGGGTGTAATCCAGACCATTGGCACTATCATGGATGTGTTTTTTCAAATCAATCATAGCCATTCTCCTTTTGTTTCGGCGGGTAGATTCTCTGGTAGGATGGTGCCAGCTTTTTTCATTTCTTTAAGGCGTTTTCGATACTTTGCCATATACTTCGGCTGGCTATCCGATGCTTCTCTAGCTTTTCTTCACGGATTTTTTGAGTCGCAAGTTCTTCTTCGGATAAAATCATAGGCTCCTCTGGCACATCAAACTTTCCGATATAGTTCAGATAAACTTCAACTTGAACTGCTCGCGTTCCATTCAACTCAAATGGACGATGGACAATGATTTTTGAAACAAATTCGTTTACCATTGCTGGGGTCAGTTCTGAAAAGTCGGTATATTTCTTTGCCAATTCAATAAAGTGGTTCGTGTTGTCCGCTTGCTTTTCAGCACTATCTAACTGTTGCTGACAGTCTTTTTGTTCTTCTTCCAGTTCATTTTTTTCTTTTTCATATCCTTCCAGAAGATTTTCCAGCATTTTGTCTGAAAGCCGCCCTGCAATATTATCCTCGTAAATTTTACGAATTAAGGCATCAATGTCTTTTGTACGATGCTCGGCCTTGGTAATCCGGCTGCGCAGTTCTTGTAAATGGCTTTGATTTTGCGATTCTGAAATCTGATTGTACAGTTCCAGAAATTCTTCCGGATTGCTTTGGACGTAAGAACACGTTTTGCGGATACATTCGAGAACGATGCTTCTTAAAGCTGAAGTTCTGATATGATGACCGGAACAAGCAGCTTTATACGTTTGACGAGTGAGAATGTGTTTTGAACAGGCATAGCAATCTTCAGGTTTAGAATAACTTTCCCTGCGTTCACCTTTTGATGTGTAGTAAACACGCACCCGGCCATTCTTTCGACGATGGTTGTACATTAAAGAACCGCACTCACCACAGAAAACCTTGCCCGTAAGGGGATTGGCTTCACCTAGTGAATCTGTACGGCGGGTATGCTTGCGCAGGTTTTGGACGATGCTCCATGTCTCTTTATCAATGATAGGTTCTTGAGTGCCTTCAAAAATCACCCAATCAGATTTATCCGCCTTTTTGATTTTCTTGTCTTTATAGGAATTTTTATAGGTGCGAAGTTCACGGTGCAGCCAGTATATTCAGGTCTTTCCAGTATTGTGGCAACGGTGTGCCCTCGCCAAGTATAGGGATTACTATAATCGCAATCAGACTGATGATTTCCCAAACCTCTTTTGGCAAGGTAATAAGATGGCCGCTCAACTTTTCTTTCTGCAAGGCAGCGGGCGATTTCATAAGGGCCTTTTCCGTCCACACACATCTGAAAGATTTCGCGGACAACGGAAGCGGCTTCTTCGTCTATAACCCACTTGTCTGGATTCTCCGGGTCTTTTTTGTACCCATAACAAGCGCAGTTGCTTGTATGCGCGCTTCCTGACATTCCTCTTGCCTTTAAGACGGACTTGATTTTTTTACTGGTATCCCGGACGTACCATTCGTTCATAATGTTCAGGAACGGCGCAAATTCGCTGCTCTGCTGATCGTTGCTGTCAATGCCGTTCCCAATGGCGATAAAATGAACTTCCTTTTCTCGAAAGAGAATGTCTGTGAAAAAGCCAACTTGAAGGTGGTCGCGTCCGACACGGCTAAGGTCTTTTACAATGACAGTCGTGATTTCTTCGGCCTTTACCCCTGCAACGAGTTCGTTCCACGCAGGACGGTCAAAGGAAGCACCAGACCAACCATCGTCCGTATAATGCCGCAGATTCACAAAGCCATGTTCTTTGGCGTAGGTTCCAGCATTTGCTTCTGATGGACGATGCTGTTGCTGTCGCCATCTCCATCATCGTCACGAGAAAGGCGTTCATATAACGCTGTAATGCCAATTTCTTTGACTTTTTTTCTTTTTCATGGGTCGTTTCTCACCTCCAATTCTGCATATCAACTACCCACGATGATAACATATCACATCGGTAAAGTGCTTCGGCGGGGACGTTTGACCCTCCTTCAGCTCTGCGTTAAGGATGCCGCACTCGTTTTCTGCCGCATTGGGCAGGGCGGTGAGTTCCTGTTTTCGGTTCAGGATGTCGGCAAGCACCTTACGTTCCACCGCTTTCCAGCCTTCTTCCAGAACCTCCTTGCCCTTGGCGGTAAATTCCTCCCCGGCACATTCGGTGGTCAGCAGAGTTTCCAGATACCGGAAGGGCTTGCTCACCGCCATCAGCGTCCGGGCGATGATGAGCTTCAGGACGTTCTGCTCCCCTTGGGCAGTGCGTCCAGATCGGCTTGCAGCATACTGCGGGTGGGCAGGATGGCGTGATGATCGGTGACTTTTCCCTGTTGACGGTGCGCCGTGTCCGGGGCACAGCCTCGTCCACATCTGCCGGGGTAATGTCGAGAAAAACCTCCAACTCCTCAGTCAGTTCCTCCAGCATTTCCTCGTCATCATCGGTGATATAGCAGCTATCAGTCGGGGATAAGTGGTAAGTTTCTTCTCATACAGGCGCTGCACATAGTCCAGCGTCTGCTGTGCGCTGTACCCCAGCAAGCGGTTTGCATCCCGCTGAAGGTGGTCAGGTCGTACAGCGGCGGCGGATTCTCAGACTTTTCCTTGCGGGTGATGCGCTGGATCGTTGCCACCATCTCCTTTCGACAGGCTTTCAGCAGGTTTTCAGCAACGTTTTTTCAGGAATGCGGCGGCTGGATGCCGTGCAGCCGCTGGTCAGTTCCAAATCCACCGTGTAGAATTTCTCTGGCGTAAAGGCAGCAATGGCAGCTTCCCGCACTACGGTCATAGCAAGCACCGGGTCATAACACGCCCTACCGCCAGCGGTTGACCGTACAGACATGAAAAAAGCCGGGACGCATTGATACCGACCATCCAGTCGGCGCGTTCCCGGCAGAGTGCTGCGTTGTACAGCGCATCGTATTCAGTTGACGGTTTGAGATGGGCGAATCCTTCCCGGATGGCATTTTCCTCCATGCTGGACAGCCACAGGCGAGAAAATGGCTTTTTGCAGCTACTTGCTGATACACCAAGCGGAAGATCAGTTCTCCCTCACGTCCGGAATCGCAACTGTTCACAATACTATCTACGTCCGGGCGGTGCATCAGCTTTTGCAGGATGCCAAACTGCTTTTTGGTGGACACAGACACCAGATACTGCCACTTTGCGGCAGAATGGGCAATCTGCGATACTCCACTTGACGTATTTGGCATCGTAGACATTAGGCGGAGCCAGTTCACCAGATGACCCACACACCAGCTCACCAGATAGCCGTTGCCCTCAAGGTAGCCGTCCTGACGGCTGGTGGCACCGAGGACTTTGGCATAGGACATGGCGACGGACGGCTTTTCCGCTACGATCAATTTTGCGATAAATATCCCTCCATTCTGTTTCGGATTGCAATATGTACGGCGGCAAAATGCCGCCTCAAAATCAGATGGGTTCGGTGTCCTGCTCGTCCGGGGTTTCGTCCTCGTCCGGCACATCGGTCGGAATCTCAAAATCGCCCTTGTCCTCGGTGTAGTTTGCATCGGGGTCAAGGGCTTCTTTTTCGGCCTGCTTTTTCTGCTTCTGCTTTGTGAAAGCGTAGAAGCCGCCGCCTGCCGCCAGCGCAATCAGCACGATCACACCCAGAAAGCCGGATGCGATACTTGTGACCTTGTTTTCCTTGGGCTGTTCCTCGCCGGATGCTGCCGCTTCTTCGGCGGCTTTTTTCGCTTCTTCCTCGGCTTTCAGCTTATCCTGTTCCGCCTGCGCGCTGCTTCTTTTCAGCGGTGTAGGCATCGGCGGCATCCTCTTCCATCAGTGTCAAAAGGTCCGCTTCGTCCACCAGATTCATAAAGTGGACGGTCTGCTGCCCTTTGGCGTTGCGGTCTATCACCAGATAGAAAGTCGCACCCGACTTCGACACCAGCGTGATAAACTGCTGACCGCTGCCATCAGAATAGTTGGTGTGGTAGTCGTCCACCAGCGTCAGGTTGCTCCGGGGTCAGGGCACCGGTTTCCTCATCGGTCACGGTGACTACATCTTCTTCATCGGTGGTAGAAGTCAGGACAGGCTGCTCCGCTTCCTCCACAGGCTCACCGCCATAGGCAAAAGCAGGAGCCGCCATGCCAGCGCACAGTGCCACCGACAGCATCAGGGCGCAGAACTTATTCATCATCTTCATTATCAGATTCCTCCTTGTTGAACGTAGCACCGACTGCGGACAACGCAGCCGGGGTCGGGGTGGAAGTTGCAGACTGGCGCAGCAGGGCGGCAAGCTGTTCCGGCGTGACCTTGGCGGTGCGCACCATCTCGTTGACCTCGGCAGCTTCTGCTTCCTGAATCCGCCGTTCAAGGCTTTCAATGCGAGTGTTGATCTTAATGCGACGCTCCCTTTCCTTTTCCAGAGAAGCGCGCAGCTTATCGAGTTTTTCGCTCATTTCTTCCTCCAATCATTTTGAGAGCCGCCCAAAACCGGACAAATATTTCTGCCAGTAGGACGAATGAATATTGGCATACTTTATGGGGTCGCCGGCGGACACCATCATGCCGTTTCCAAGGTAGATGCCCACATGACTTTTCCCCGGCGTATCATACGTTCCCTCGAAGAAAACAAGGTCTCCGGGCTTTGCTTCGGCTTCAGAAATATGCTGGCTCTTGTTCCACAGACCGTTGGCGGTGGTGCGCCCTACATTGTAGCCGTTCTGGTTGTACACCCAGCAGACGTAGCCGCTGCAATCGAACCCGGTTTCCGGGGTGGAGCCGCCCCACACATAGGGCGTGCCCACATACTTTTGAGCTTCCTTGTAGATGACCGCAAACTCGCTGTTGGTCAGGGCTTCTGCCGGAACCTGATAATCAATGCCCGGTGCGCCAGAGCCATCGGAGCCACCGGGCGGCAGTCCACCTTTGAACAGATATGGCCGACCACCCAACGTATCCTGAAAGATCTCATAGCGTTTCCACTGGTCGTTGTCCAGTTCCTCCCGGATAACGACCTCCAGCCCTTTATTCACCAGCTTTGTGTGAAAAATTCGATACTCATAGGGGACTTGCACGGTGTAGGGGATGCCAGTAAAAATGTCGATCATCACTACCGTGCGGTACCGGGTCTGGACTTCCACCCATGTGGTCAGCTTGTATTGCTTGGCAAACGTCTCCTTGAGTTTTGCCTGCACCTCGCTGCGGGTGTAGTCGTCGTAGAGAGTAGTCAAGAACGAAGTGAGCTGCCAAGGATCGTGCTCAATAGCATCCAGATGGTATCGGTATTCGTCATAGCCGGGGTGGTCGGTGGGGTACGCTTGATCTTTTTATCCAGTTCCTTTTCCAGCTTCTTGTAGTCGGTTTCGGCTCCCCGGATGTCCCGGTCCTCTGCGGTGTAAATGGTCTGCCCGGATACCTGCGTGGTGCCGGAAAACAGAATGGAACAGGACGAAAAAGCCGACATGACCAGCAGCAAGAGCAAAAGAAAAACGCCCACGATCAAAAGAACGTGCGCGTTGCTCTTTGCAAAATTGGCAATGCCGTTGACTGCGGTGCTGACCACCGATCTTCCTTTGTCGATGACCTGCTCCATGCCGGACTTTGCAGCATTGGTGCCATTGGATGCCGCTTTGCCGCCTGCGGTCTGCGCCGCTGTGCCCGAATGGGCGGCGGCATAGTAACTCTGCCGGATGTCCTGTTTCTGCCGCCATCGGGAGAGCCAGTTGGAGCAGCCCTCGCCGGTGCAGGATTCGCCTGCATCTTGTGCCGCAGTCGGCTTCTGCGGGGAAGATTTTGCGGTTTTGGCACCCTTCTTGCCCTGCATCTTGGCTTTCTTTTTCAGCTTCCGGGCATAGATGCTCTTGGAAATATCCCGGACATTTCCTGCTGTCTTTTCGCCCTCGCTTAAAGCCTGCTACCCACATTATCGTCCTCGTACTGGTCAACCTCCCGATGCACCGCAGACCGGGCGGCAGCAGCGGCATACATAGCACGTTTCTGCTGCTTTGTCATGCGGGATGCTTCATCCGGGGTGATATCGGCTTTGCCAAAACGCAGGTGCTGCGCCTTTTCCGCTGCCTTGTCTGCATCCTGCTTCAGTTTCTGCTTTTTGGGCTTAGACTGTTCCACTTTAGACTTTTTCGGAGGAGAGCGCGTGGCCATGCGCTCCTTGTCTTCCTCAAATTTCAGCCTTGGCTGTTTCTCACTCATGCTTTTGCGCCTCCGCAACTTCGGAAAGGCGGGTCGTAAGGATGCGGTAGAGTTCAAGGTCTTTCGGGAAGTGGTCAACAAAGGGCAGGATCACGTTACCGAAAACAGCAGCCCCTCACCTTCGCCGGAGTGGGTCACATAGGAAAGCTGATGGGGCGAGATGTTGAGCTGCTTTGCGAGAATCTGCCGGTCTCCGTTGGCCTGATTGAGCATATACACAAAGTCCGAGTTCTCAAAAATATTCGATACTTCAGGGCTTGCCAGCAAATCTTTGACGTTCTGCGTCAGGGCTGTCGGGATGCCGCCCCACTTACGGAAACGCTTCCAAATCTCCACAGAATAAGCGGCAGTCTGCTCCTCTTTCAGCAAAAGGTGGAATTCGTCTGCATAGTACCGGGTGGATTTTCCGGCACTGCGGTTGGCGGTCACACGCCCCCACACGGCATCCTGCACGATAAGCATACCGAGTTTCTTCAACTGCTTGCCAAGCTGCTTGATGTCAAAACAGACAATGCGGTTATTGATATCCACGTTGGTGTGGTGGTTAAAAATGTTCAAACTGCCCTTGACGTAGATTTCCAGCGCAGCCGCCACATGGCGGGCTTCCGGTTCATCTTGCGTCAGCAGGGCGTTGTACAGATCTTCCAACAGCGGCATATTTTCTGGGGTGGGATTCTCGAAATACTTGCGATAGATCACATGGACGCAGCGGTCAATGACCGTCTTTTCCACTGGCTGCAAGCCCTCCTTGCCGCCCACCACCAGTTCGCACAGGGACAGTACAAAGTCGCTTTCAAAGCCAGCGGGTTATCCTCTTCCGAATAGTTGCTGTTGATGTCCATCGGGTTGATATACTGGGTACTGGCAGGGCTGATGTGGATGACCTGCCCATGCAGACGCTCCACCAGCGGAGCGTACTCACATTCCGGGTCACAGATGATGATATCATCGTCCGTCACGAGGAACGCATTACAGATCTCACGCTTTGCGCTGAAGGATTTACCGGAACCGGGAGTGCCCAAATCAGACCGTTGGGGTTCTTCAGCTTTTGCGGTCAACCATAATCAGGTTGTTGGACAGGGCGTTCAAGCCATAATACAGGCTTTCCTTGCCGTTGTCGAACAGCTCCTGTGTGGTAAACGGCACAAAAATCGCTGTGCTGCTGGTGGTCAGACCGCGCTGGATTTCAATCTGGCAGTCTGCCAGTGGCAGGCTGCTCATCAGCCCCTGCTCCTGCTGAAAATCAAGGCGGCATAATTCGCAGTTGTGCTTCTGCGCAATGCTGACCGCCTGAAACACGTTGGTTTCCAGTTCCTGCTCGGTTTTTCCGGTGTTCAACACGAGGAACGTCACCAAAAACATTCTCTCATTCTGGCTCTGCAGCTCCTTCAAAAGTGCTTGGCATCCCTGCCGTAAGTCGCCAAATCAGACGGCAGCACGTCCATGTCGTATCCTGCGCGGACGGCTTTTTTCTGCTCTTCGATTTTGCTGCGGTCCAGTTCCGTGATGGTGTGCTTGATGGTTTTGATGGCCTTGTTCTGGTCAACGGACTGGATGTGCATGGTAACGATCTGGCTGGAATCCATATCAAGGAAATCCTTCAGCAACTGGTCGCTCAGGTCAGAAGCCGTAATATTCAGAAAGCTGACCGCCCCGAAGATGCCGCCCATCTGAAGGTGCGGCTGTTCTTAAACGCCAGCGCAGTGGGGGCAATGGCATCCTTTACGGACAGACCACTGGGCACAAGGTCTTTCCAGTTGAAGTGGAACTTGTTGGCTCCATCCATGTTCAGCATCCCGTGCATCAGCCGCAGACGCTCCGTACCGTCCAACGGCTTTGCCAGAACGCCCAACCTGTGAAAGTTGTTCATCAGGTCGTTCTGGATGTGCTCCAACCGAGGTTTGACCTGCGCCATGCTGTCGCCCTCGATGCCGTAGGTCAGAAACTTCGTTTTCGTCAGGCCGTTGTTTCCCTTGGAAAGCTGCTGCCGCAACATCTGGCTGTACTCGGCTCGCACATCATCAAAGCCATCCTGCTGGTACGGGATGCGGATGGACTTCTCGAAGTCTGCCGAATCGGTGGCGGTATTCACGAAAGACAGTTCAAAGTGGATAGAGCTGTCGAAAAAGTTGAGAAAAGAGCACCATTCCTCAAAGATGGCGGTCTTGTCCTCCTGCTGCGCCAACTGATAGTTGATATCCTGATACTGGATGGTGCGGGTGTAGTAGCCGGGACGGACACGGCAGGTGCCGTCCTCAAACATCCGCTGGAACGGAATGCTCTCCTGTGCCGTGCGGGGCACTGTGGGCTTGGGCGGCTTTTTGCCGTCTTTATTCTTTTTCAGAAACGGAATCATGGGTGTCATCTCCCTTCATAAGCAGTGCATAGTAATTGCGGGTCTGGTACGGACGCACCTTCGGACGAATAAACGCGCCTGAAGGTAGTACCGCAGGATCTTTTCGGCGGGCTGACCGTTCTTCTGGTACATGGCCAGAAAAACATGGGCAGCATCACCGACATCATGCCGAGGGTAGCACCGGAATTGCCAGCGGTGTCCCGCAGAACAAAGAACAGCGGCACGCCTACGACTGCCGCTGCACCAAAACAGACGAGCTGCCGGGCGGTCAGGTTGAAGGCTACTTTGGACTTCACCTTGCTGAAATCGCGCGGCACGGAAATATAAGCTGCCAAATTTCACCTCCGAATCAATGGGCACCCAGCAGAGTTTTGGCGACAGAGCTGGTCTTGAACAGCGAGAAGCAGAGCAGCACGGTATACCCCACGATGCTCCAGATCGAGTTGATGGCATCCCCGGATATTGCAACATTCTGGAGCAGAACAGCGTAGATCGCCACGCAGATCAGGATCAGGAAACCTTGAAATCCCAGCGCGAACAGAGAACGAAGATAGTTCTGTCCAACATGGGATTGCTCATGGTTGCCCCATGTTGCCATGGGCACCGGAGCCAGACTGACCATCATGTAGATCTCAATCATTCTTCCGTAGACGATGACGAAAATCACGATGGACAGGATGCGCATGGTGATACCGATGAAGAAGGACTGCAAAAACAGCCCGAACAGGGGTCCTACGTCCATCTGCATCATGCTGGATTGCAGCATCGACAAGCCGATATCGTTGACCCTTGTGTTGCCGCTGATGATGCCGCTGGAATTTGCCACCACCTGCTGCGTCACGTCGAACACCGCCATGATGATATCGAAAGTGTTGGAAATCATCCAGACCGAAATGGCAGTTTTGAAGATCCATTTCATCAGCAGCGCAGGCTCAAATTGTGCCATGTTGTTGTGCTGTGTGATCATCTCGATCAACTCATAACAGGCGATGAAGGTCAGAATCACGCCTGCAATGGGAAGCACTACGTTCCGGGACAACGCCTCGATCATAGCGAAAACGCGCGGTTCAAAATTGGATGGTTTGGTTCCGACCTGCTGTGCGATGTTGCCCACTTGGGTGTTGACGTCATCAAACAAGCCGGAGAGATTGGACATGATCGCCGCTGTCAGCAGTGACTTGATCCAATCGGAGATTGCTTTGAGAACAGTTTCCACTCAGCGCCACCACCCATCAAGAAAAATGGTTGATAAGGGTCTTGAGCAGGTTGAGCAGAAAAATAAGGTGAGTCAGAATCTGCATAATAGCACCATCCTTTCAAAATAAAGGTGAATATTCGATTTGCAATGCGTTTCCTCTTTATAATAAGAATCCGTTTGCCACGGAGGGGCTGGAAATGCTTGCAAGTAAATATGTACAGGGCGGCAATCGCCGCCCTGAAAAGCTTAGCCGAACAGACCGCTCAGCAGGGGGATCAGGGTGATGCCAATCAGGCAACACCGCCGCCAGCCATGAGCTGCTTCATGCCCTGACTCTTGGCAGAGGGGTTATCGCCGCCGTAACCTTCCAGCAGGTTGACAGCACCCCACACGCCGAGACCGGCACCCAGAGCCACAACCAGAGTCTGAAGAACTTCGATAGCAGAGTTAAAGAATTCCATAGTCGTTTCTCCTTTATAAATGAAGTTGTAGACCGTCCGTACACACCTGAAGCCGTTGTTGTTAAGCCGTAAACTGCGGCGGAAGTGGGCTTGCTGGTGTACCTCTCCGGTCCAAAACAAAACCGCCTACCGGGTCAGGCAGACGGAAGCGAATCAGCATCCACCATGATGAAGGTATCATCCGGGTGGATTTTTTCTTTTCGGTTCAAGAACTTCTCGATATCGAGTGCGTTCTTGGGGTCATAGTCCGAGGTGTACTTGTAGTTCGGGTGCTGGGTCAGGTCGTACTTGTCGCTCAAAAACGGGCGCACACCACGAAGCTGCAGGATGCACTTGCCGCCATCCAGCACCGCCAGTTCATCCCGCTCATAAGTTCGTGACCGAGTTTTTGATAGTTGGTGCCATAGCTTGGGCTATTGCCACGGGTATCGGAATTGTTGTAGCTGTCGATGGTTTCCTTGCCGAGTGCTTCGGCAAGATCTTTCAGGGTGGTAGGCTCACTGCCGCCCAAAAATATCTGACTGTCCATGTTGCCCACGATGGTATCCGCATTATCTTTGTAGATGGCTTTCAGCTGGCTGCGGGTCTGCAAGACCAGACACGCCGAGATCTCACGGCTGCGGATGGTAGCCACCAGCTTTTCCAGCTGCGGAATCTGACCGATGTTAGCACACTCATCGATCAGGCACCGCACATGGACTGGCAGTTTGCCGCCGTATTGGTCATCTGCCTTATCACAGAGCAGATTGAAAAGCTGTGTGTAGATCATGGAGATCAGGAAGTTAAATGTACTGTCCGTATCGCTCATGATAAGGAACAGCGCCGTTTTCCGGTCACCCAGCTTGTCCAGTTCCAGCTCATCGTACATGGTGGCATCCCGGACTTCCTGAATATCGAAGGGTGCGAGCCGGGCACCGCAGGAAATAAGAATCGACTTGGCCGTTTTGCCGGCAGCCAGCTTATAAAGTTTGTACTGCCGCACTGCAAAGGATTTTGGTTTTTTCTTACCCAGATCCTCAAACAACAGGTCTACCGGATTCTGATAAGTTTCATCATCTTCCGAAACCTGCATAGTGTTTAGCATTTCCAGCAATGTTGCGAAGTTTTGCTCCTCGACAGGGGCTTCGTAGTGGAGGTATGCGATCAGCGAAACGAGCAGAAGCCGTTCCGCTTTGTCCCAGAATGGGTCGCCGCCCTGACCTTCACCTTTGGTGTTGGTCATCAGTGCGGTCACAAGTTTCAGAACATCCTTTTCACTGTGGATGTACGCCATGGGGTTATAGCGCATACTCTTGGAAAAGTTGATGGTGTTGAAGAATTTTAGCTTGTAGCCGTGCTTTAACAGGCTTCTCCACATTCCACGCCGATACTACCTTTCGGATCTGTAACTACGAATGATACCGGAAATTCTTGGAATCACATTGCAGCAGATTCGGCTTGATAAAGAACCTTGTCTTACCGCTGCCGGAGCCGCCGACTACCAGCACATTTTTGTTTCGGGCATTCTTGGGGTCCGGCGGGCGGTTGGACATCATCAGGCGTTCTGTTTTGGTCAGGATGATATTGTCCTCGAACTTTGGAGCCATAAATGGCTCTATATCTTTCGGAGTACCCCATGAAGCGTTTTGTCAAGTGCTTTTTTGAGTTATTGACGCAAATTCTTGTGAAAGTGCGAAAGTGCAAAGTGCAAAGGGTCTGCGTTTTGCACTTTCAGCTTGCGGGTTCGGGCGGCTGCTTCTTCTTGATGAAGTTGTACCATTGACCGCCGACACGCCTTGCGCCTAAAATGCCGCCCATGTTGCGCTTGGCGTTTTGTACCGTCCTCTCGGATATTCCGGCTTCGGCTGCGGCCTTTACAATGTCCTCGCTGGCAAGCTCTTTCCCGTTTGCGAGTAAGTCAAGTATCAGCTTCTCGGCCTGTTCGGTCTTGGTGGCGGTGTTCCCGCCCGCGCCGGACAGCAGCTCGTCGGCGGTTATATCGTATTCGCCTATCCATGAAAAGCCTGTTTCCGGGTCAAGGCAAAAGGCAACGGGCTTGCCCTCCGGCGCAAGGGAAGATTTGTCATGGACGATAACACGCACATTCGGCTCCCGCTTCACGCGCCCGATCAGCAGGACGCTCCTTGCTGCGGCGCGGAAGTCGATAGAACCTAAGCCCCGGTATGCGCTCTGCCCTCCGGCAGCTTTGTTGAGATGTCCGATAAGGATAACGGCGCACCCGGTACGCTCGGCAACATCGGCAAGGCGGCGGAACATGGGGCGCACTTCGTTTGCCCGGTTCATGTCGGTTTTTCGCCCATGTACGCCTGTATGGGGTCAAGGATAATCAGCCGCGCCCCGTTCTGCGTGATTGCCTTTTCTATGCGCTCGTCGGAAAGGGTAAGCTCCCGCTTGGCTTCATCAATCACAAGCACGCGTCAAGGTCGCTTCGGCTTCTATCAAGCGTGGCTTGACGGTATCGCCCAGCCCG
>ENA-OQDF01000261-OQDF01000261.1-human-gut-metagenome-genome-assembly--contig:-NODE-261-length-21267-cov-1.934863_pt1 | contig 21267 bp, 28 predicted proteins | sample MGYA00242769_ERZ504597 | MGnify/ENA primary metagenome ERZ504597 (study PRJEB26092, sample SAMD00036305) | human gut metagenome | host: Homo sapiens | study: EMG produced TPA metagenomics assembly of...
ACCATAACCGCAGGTGGAAGGAAAGTAGCAACCACAGCCAGCCCCAGAGAGATCACCGGCGAGGAAAGTGATTTCATAAATCCTGTATTCTGATTGATCATTGTAAATGTTATCATTGCCAGTATGAACTGAAAGGCTTTATCAAAACGACTTGGAATGCTTCCCATAAACCGCTTCTATTCTTTCACGTATTACATATATATTGTCCATCTATCTTTTCTCCTTTTCATACATTTTCAGCAGTTGAATCAGATTATGATTATACTTTTTCACTCTTTTCCTTGCCTTTTTGTGTTTCTCATTATAAATGTGACTGGCAATTCCGCAATATACGATCACCACACCCACATAGCCTGCCAGGATGATCAGAAAAAGGAACAGGATCAGACCATTCGACATATTACTCATTATATCCTCCACACCGGCCAGTAAAAGCAGCGCCACCAGACACACATAACCGACTGATACGCTCAGAAATGCATATATAACGTGCAGGCTTGCATAATCTTTTCTATAATAGGAACTGATCTTAAAATCTTCTTTTCCATAAGTCTCTTCATAGAGAGCAAGCTTTGTCATTAATTTTACTTTTCTCTCATCTAACATATATCCACCTCAACATGATATTAATTCCATAAAAACATCATTTTAAGTATAACAAATATCAGTACCCTTGTCCAATACTTATAGTTAAAAAATAAACCTTCTCCACGCCTTTTTCCTTTAATGCTTTTGCCGCCGCATCCAGTGTATTGCCGGTCGTATATATGTCATCCACCAGCAGCACCTTCCGGACAGGGCGAAATGCCGGTGTTACCGCAAATGCATTTTTCAGGTTCTTTTTTCTCTCATTATGTCCAAGTTTCTTCTGCGGACTGGTCTTCTTTCTTCTTGCCAGGCTTTTACTGTCCACCGGAATGCATAGCATCCTTCCCAGGTTTTCTGCAAGAATCTGTGCCTGATTATAACCCGTTTTCTACGTCTCGCCCGGTGCAGCGGGACCGGTATGATCACATCCGGGTTCCATCGCCGGATTTCTTTCTGAAAATTTTTCACGAGTTCCTGACTGTACAGTTCCCCGTATCTTCTCTGATTGTGGTATTTGACTGATAGATAGATTGATTCACAGGAGCTTTATGGTTCCATAAGCTTAATCCCTGCTCATAATAATGATGTGTATGCATACAGTCATAACAGTATTCCTTTTCCATACTACGGATCTGCTTGCCGCATTGCATACACCTTGGTTCTCTGATTCGTAAGATTCCAGCCTTTCCCTGCATTCTGTACAGATGCCCTCTTTACAGACTTTCTGACAGAATGGACAGGTTTCCGGCCAGAACAGAACAATTATATTTTCTTTGATATCTTGTATGATACTTTTATTCATTAAATTCACGGATTCGCTCTGCGAGACTCGTATTGCGGTTCTGCTGGTTTGTGTTTTGTATCATCTCCTGGAATACGCTTTCACTTCCGATCACCGTCACACATTTTCTCGCTCTTGTGACAGCTGTATAGAGCAGATTTCTATAATAAAGCTGTCTTGGTCCCTGTAACAAAGGGATAATGACTGCAGGATATTCGCTTCCCTGCGCTTTATGGATTGTGATCGCATAAGCCAGTTCCAGTTCATCCAGCAGATTGTATGGATATTTTACCTGCTTCTTTTCATCATATTCGACCGTCACGGTCTCTTCATATGTATTGATCTTTTTGATGATCCCCATATCCCCGTTAAATACACCGATACCTTTATCGATCGTCATTCCGTACCGGGTGGTGATCTCCCACTCAAGCTGGTAATTATTCTTGATCTGCATCACCTTATCCCCCTCACGGAACAGATGATCTCCATATTCTTTTTCCTGTTTGCCAGGCTTCGGCGAATTCAGATATTCCTGCAGGATCTTATTGATCCGTTCCACTCCGAGCAGGCCCTTTCGCATCGGCGTCAGAACCTGAATATCTGCTTCTGATGCAGACACGAATTTGGGAAGTTTCTTCTGGATCAGTGTGATGATATTACTGATGATCATATTCGTATCATCACGTTTCAGGAAGAAGAAATCCATGCTTTTGTTATCCAGCACGACCGGTTCACCCCGATTGATCTTGTGGGCATTGACGATAATATCACTTTCGCCTGCCTGCCGGAATATCTTCGTAAGCTTTACCACCGGAAAACAGCCGGATGAAATAATGTCTTTCAGTACGCTTCCCGGCCCTACACTCGGAAGCTGGTTCACATCTCCCACCAGGATCACACGGTTCCCGGCACGATCGCATTCAAAGTGCATACATCAACGGCAGATCTACCATTGACATCTCGTCTATGATGATCACATCTGCTTCCAGCGGATTCTCTGCATTGCGCTGGAAACCACCAACTGTCTCATCATCCGGATTGCCGGACACTTCCAATAGCCGGTGAATCGTCTGTGCCTCGCATCCGGTTGCTTCCGTCATACGCTTTGCCGCTCTTCCTGTCGGTGCTGCCAGATAGATGTCCAGTCCTTCGCTTTCGAAGAAATGAATCATCGCATTGATGGTCGTTGTCTTACCGGTACCCGGTCCTCCGGTCAGTATCATCAGACCATGCCTGACTGCTTCCATTACTGCATCTTTCTGCATCTCGTCCAGATACAGTTCTGTGTTCTTTTCAATCTGATTGATCCTGTGAAGAAGTGTCACATCAGCTGCTTCAAAATCAAGATTCAGATCATGCAGCATCTTCGCAGTATTCAACTCCATATAATAATAATGGGAAGTATACACTCTCACCCCCTGCTCTGACTGCTTCATGACGATCTTCTTTTCCATCATAAGATCCATAAGATACTTTTCCATATCTTGTATCTGTACTCCAAGAAGGTCTCCCGTCTCTTTCAGCAACACATCCTGATACAGATAGACGTGTCCTTCATTCACACTCTGTTGTAAGGTATAAAAGATTCCGCTGCGGATCCGGAAATCAGAATCTGTGTGTATGCCAATCTTCATTGCAATCTCATCGGCAGTCTTAAATCCCACTCCCGGCACATGGTCTGCCAGATGATACGGATTCTCCTCTATCGTGCGGTAGACATTACGTCCGTAATGCTGATAGATCTTTGCTGCCAGTGTTGTAGAAATGCCGAATTTCTGCAGATAGATCATTGCCTGCCGCATATCCTTCTTCTCTTCTACCTGTGAAGCGATCTCTCTTGCTTTCCGTTCACTGATTCCTTTGATCTCTGCCAGTCGTTCCGGCTCCTCTTCGATGATCCGGAAGGTATCTTCTTTGAATTTTTCACTATCTTTCCCGCCAGAGAAGCTCCGACTCCTTTGATCGCACCGGAACCCAGATACCGTTCGATGGATACCAGATCTTCCGGCTCACATATCTCCGATTCCTCCACAGCGAACTGAAGGCCATACATCTTATGCGTTGTATAGCCTCCTTTCAGTCTTAACAGTTCACCTTCTTCAATATAATGAAAACTTCCGACACAAGTCACTTCTCCATCTGAATTATTCAGATGGAATACCGTGTACCCGTTGTCTTCATTGCGGTAAACAATATGTTCTACGTATCCTTTATTTCTTCCATTCGATTTCACTCACCCGGATTCCTATCTGAATCTAGATTCCTTTTCTGTCACCCATGAATCTACGTATTCTCCGGTTCCGATGGCAACAACCTTCATCGGATCATCCGCCGTCATCGTGTTGATGCCTGTCTTTTCCTCGATCAGTTCTTCCATACCACGTAACATAGATCCGCCTCCGGTCAGCATAATCCCTCTGTCAAGGATATCTGCGGAAAGCTCCGGTGGTGTTCTCTCCAGCACGCTGATAACAGCTTCTACGATCTGTCCCGTTGTCTCCCTGAGTGCTTCTTCTGTCTCTGTCGAAGTTACCGTTACCGTCTTCGGAAGTCCTGTTACCAGGTTTCTTCCTCTGACTTCCAGCGTCTCATCTTCGATCATTGGATAGGTTGTACCGATCTTGATTTTAATATCTTCCGCTGTTCTTTCACCGATCAGAAGATTATGTTTTTTTCGCATATAGCGGACGATCGCCTCGTCGAAATCATCTCCGGCAATCTTTAAGGATGTATTTACAACCGTTCCGCCAAGTGAGATAACGGCAATATCGGATGTACCTCCGCCGATGTCAACGATCATATTGCCACACGGCTTTGAGATATCGATTCCCGCACCGATTGCTGCCGCAACCGGTTCTTCGATCAGATGTACCTCTCTTGCTCCTGCTGCATAAGTTGCTTCCTCCACTGCCTTGCGTTCCACTTCTGTAACCCCGCTTGGTACACAGATACTGATTCTCGGCTTCTTGAATGTACGCTTTCCAAGCGTTTTCTGCACGAAATATTTGATCATTTTTTCTGTTACTGTATAGTCTGATATCACGCCCTGTCTCAAAGGTCTGACTGCCACAATATTTCCCGGAGTTCTTCCAAGCATCAGTCTTGCTTCTTCTCCGATCGCCTTGATTGCATTCGTATCTCTGTCATACGCTACAACAGAAGGCTCTTTTAAAATAACACCCTTTCCTTTTACATACACCAGTACGCTGGCGGTTCCCAAATCAATTCCAAGATCTACTGACATTCCCAATTCTCCCTTCATCAAGCTGTCTATATTCCTATCTTTGGTGAGATATGATTATATCACATGCTATTTTTGAGCATGTTCCCATTATAATCAAAATCATTTAAAATAAAAAGACCCATTTTGCTTAAATCTTTATGAACCTTTTTACATAAATATTACAATATGACGAATCCGGACGATGCATTGAACAAAATGTCATATTTCTACCGTTCCAGCATTGGTTTTATATACTTTCCTGTATAAGATACCGGACTTTCCGCAACTTCTTCCGGTGTTCCCTCTGCGATCACGGTTCCGCCTTTGTCACCGCCTTCCGGACCGATATCGATGATGTAATCTGCGGTCTTTATCACATCCAGATTGTGCTCGATCACAATGACTGTATTCCCATCTTCTGTCAATCTGTGGAGAATCTCTGTCAACTTATGCACATCGGCAAAATGCAGTCCCGTCGTCGGCTCATCCAGAATATAGATTGTCTTTCCCGTACTTCTCTTACTCAGCTCTGTTGCCAGCTTGATACGCTGGGCTTCTCCGCCGGACAGAGTCGTAGACGGCTGTCCCAGACGGATATAAGAAAGCCCGACATCATACAAAGTCTCCACCTTTCTGCGGATACTTGGTACATTTTCAAAGAAATGCATTGCTTCTTCTACGGTCATGTCTAGAACATCATAGATATTCTTTCCTTTGTATTTCACTTCCAGTGTCTCTCTGTTGTAACGTCTTCCCTTACATACTTCACACGGAACATAGACATCCGGCAGGAAATGCATCTCGATCTTGATGATTCCATCTCCGCTGCAGGCCTCACATCGTCCTCCTTGACGTTAAAACTGAATCTTCCTTTCTTATAGCCTCTTGCTTTTGCATCCGGTGTTGCTGCAAACAGATCCCTGATCAGGTCAAATACTCCGGTATAGGTTGCCGGATTGGATCTCGGAGTCCGCCCGATTGGAGACTGGTCGATATTGATCACCTTATCCAGCTGTTCCAGTCCCTCGATGCCTTTGTGTCTGCCCGGAATGGTCCTTGCACGGTTCAGGTCTCTTGCCAGACGTTTATAGAGGATCTGGTTCACAAGTGAGCTTTTTCCCGAACCGGACACACCGGTAACACAGGTCATCACGCCAAGCGGAAACTTCACATCTATGTTCTTCAAGTTATTTTCCTGTGCTCCGAGTACTTTCAGCCATCCGGTTGATTTTCTTCTTACTTCCGGAACCGGGATCCGGATCCGCCCGCTCAGATAGGCTCCGGTTACAGAATTTTCATTCTGCATGATCTCTTCCGCATTTCCGGTTGCAACTACTTCACCGCCATGTTCTCCCGCTCCCGGTCCGATATCCACGATAAAGTCCGCTTCTCTCATAGTATCCTCATCATGCTCGACCACGATCACGGAGTTCCCGAGATCCCGCAGATGTTTTAAAGTTCCAAGCAATTTATCATTGTCTCTCTGATGCAGTCCGATACTTGGTTCATCCAGAATATATGCCACACCTACGAGTCCGGAACCGATCTGTGTTGCCAGACGGATTCTCTGTGCCTCTCCTCCCGAAAGTGTTCCGTCGATCTTCCAAGTGTCAGATAATTAAGTCCGACATCCATCAGAAACTGGATTCTGGAATTGATCTCCTTTAAAATCTGTCCGCCGATCAGCAATTGCTGGTTCGAAGTTTCAGTTCTTTTAAAAAAGTCTGCAGTTTTTCAATTGACATTCCTGTCAGTTCGGAAATATTTTTATCTCCTACCGTCACAGCAAGTGCTCCCGGCTTCAGGCGCTGGCCTTTGCACGCAGAACACGGTGTGATATTCATAAACTCTTCGTATTCTGCTTTCATCGTTTCCGACGAAGTCTCCCGGTAACGGCGCTCTACATTGCGGATCAGGCCTTCGAATGCCACATCATAGACTCCTTCTCCGCGCTGCCCCTTATAATATACTTTCACTTCTTTGCCGTTTGTCCCATGGATCAGGACATCATGGACTTCCTTCGGATAGTCCTCAAACGGTGTATCTAATGAAAAGCCATATTCTTTGCTCAACGCATCCAGGATCGCATACGTGAAGCTCTTCTTATCCGTGCAGGACTGCCATCCCATAACAGTGATCGCACCTTCACTGATACTGAGACGTTATCCGGAATCATCAGTCTTCGTCAAATTCCATCTTGTATCCCAGTCCAAAGCACTCCGGACATGCGCCGAACGGATTGTTGAACGAAAAGCTTCTCGGTTCGATCTCTTCAATACTGATTCCGCAGTCCGGACATGAGAAGCTTTCGCTGAACTGGACCGGTTCCCCGCCGATCACATCCACGGTCATCAGTCCTTCCGCAAGATTCAGTACATTTTCAATGGAATCGGTCAGACGCTGTTCAATACCCTCTTTTACTACCAGACGGTCTACAACAATCTCTATATTGTGCTTGATGTTCTTATCCAGCTTGATCTCTTCCGACAGTTCGTACATATTACCATCGATCCTGACTCGGACATATCCGCTCTTTCTGGCGCGCTCCAATAATTTTACATGGGTTCCTTTCTGCCTCTTACGACCGGTGCCAGCAGCTGTATCTTGGTTCTTTCCGGAAATGCCATCACCTGTTCTACCATCTGATCAACCGTCTGTTTCTTAATCTCGCGCCCACATTTCGGACAATGCGGAATTCCTGCTCTTGCATATAATAACCGGAAATAATCATAGATTTCCGTTACCGTTCCTACAGTAGATCTTGGATTGCGGTTTGTAGATTTCTGATCAATGGAAATAGCCGGAGACAATCCTTCTATACTTTCTACATCCGGTTTTTCCATCTGTCCCAGGAACTGTCTGGCATAAGAAGACAATGATTCCATATATCTTCTCTGTCCTTCCGCATAAATTGTATCAAATGCCAGTGATGATTTTCCTGATCCGCTAAGACCGGTCAGTACCACCAGTTTGTCTCTTGGTATGTCTACGTCTACATTCTTCAGATTGTGTTCATTTGCTCCTCTGATCTTGATATATTGTCTTGAATCTTTTTCCTGTGGCATGTAAGTCTATGATCTCCTTTTTCTATATCTTTATTTCCTGTAATGTCTTCTTAAGCTCTATTAACTTATCCCTGAGTTCTGCTGCCGCCTCAAAATTCAGATCTGCCGCAGCTTTCTTCATCTGCTTCTCCAGCTCTTTGATCAGCTTCTCTAATTCTTTCTCACTCATGGATTCCGGATCTTTTTCCATCTGTAATTCAGAAGCCGCCACTTTCCGAGATACTGAGATCAGATCTCTGACTGCTTTTTGGATCGTCTTCGGTGTAATACCATGTTCTTCATTATATGCCATCTGCACTTCACGTCTTCTCTGCGTCTCATCCAGTGCTGCACGCATGGAATCTGTGATCGTATCTGCGTACATGATAACATGCCCTTCTGCATTACGGGCCGCACGGCCGATCGTCTGGATCAGAGACGTCTCGGAACGCAAAAATCCTTCTTTATCCGCATCCAGGATCGCAACCAATGTGATTTCCGGAATATCCAGTCCTTCCCGCAGAAGATTAATGCCGACCAGAACATCGAATACGTCCAGGCGCATATCTCTCACGATCTCTGTACGTTCCAGCGTGTCAATATCCGAATGCAGATACCTCACACGTATTCCAAGCTCACGCATATAGTCGGTAAGATCTTCTGCCATACGTTTGGTCAGCGTTGTTATCAGTATTTTGTGTTTATTGGCAATCTCTTTATTCACTTCTCCGATCAGGTCATCGATCTGTCCTTCTACCGGCCGCACTTCTACTTCCGGATCCAGAAGTCCGGTCGGCCGGATCACCTGCTCGGCTCTTAAAAGTTCATGTTCTTCTTCATATTTCCCCGGTGTTGCAGACACGAACATAACCTGATCGATCTTATTTTCAAATTCCTCAAAACTAAGCGGACGGTTGTCCAGTGCCGATGGCAGACGGAATCCATACTCTACCAGTGTACGCTTTCTCGACTGATCGCCGTGATACATACCGCCAATCTGCGGAACCGTCTTGTGCGATTCATCGATCATTATGATAAAATCATCTGGGAAATAATCCATCAATGTGTTCGGCGGCTGTCCCGGTGCAAGTCCCGCTAAATGTCTTGAATAGTTCTCAATTCCCGAGCAGAATCCTGTCTCACGCATCATTTCTATATCAAATTCGTACGTTCTGCAATCCTCTGCGCTTCCAGAAGCTTGCCTTCCGATTTGAAATATTTCACCTGTTCTTCCAGTTCAATCTCGATATTTTTAATTGCTTTCTCCATACGCTCCTTTGGTACAACGTAATGGGAAGCCGGGAATATCGCAATATGATTCAATGTATTTTTAATCTCTCCGGTAAGCATGTCTATCTCTGAAATCCGGTCAATCTCATCTCCGAAAAATTCCACCCGGATAGCCGTATCGCCCCGGTCTGCCGGTACAACTTCTACAGTATCGCCTCGTACCCGGAATGTTCCCCGCTTGAAATCCATATCATTTCTGTCATATTGAATATCTATCAGCTGACGCAAGACTTCATCTCTGTCCTTCTCCATCCCCGGTCGGAGCGATACCATCATCTGTTCAAAGTTCTCCGGTTCACCAAGACCATAGATGCAGGAAACGCTGGCAATTACGATCACATCCCTGCGCTCGATTAATGCTGCCGTTGCCGATAACCTCAGCTTATCAATCTCTTCATTTACGGAGGAATCCTTCGCAATGTAGGTGTCTGAAGATGGGACATAAGCCTCCGGCTGGTAGTAATCGTAGTAGGAGACAAAATATTCCACCGCATTATTCGGGAAAAACTCTTTAAATTCTCCATATAGCTGCGCAGCCAGAGTCTTATTATGCGCAATGACAAGCGTCGGTTTATTGATCTGCTGAATAACATTCGCCATCGTAAATGTCTTACCAGATCCGGTGACACCAAGCAGTGTCTGACACTGATTTCCTTCTTTAAAGCCTTTGACCAGATCCTCGATTGCCTGCGGCTGGTCACCGGTCGGCTTGTATTGTGATACTAATTCAAAATGATCCATATGATTTCTCCTAAGTCGCTCTATCTGGCGGTGATATTTTAGAAATAGTAGTTGTATTTTTAGTATTGTTACTTGTATAGTATATCATTCAGGAGAAAAAAAGTACAGAACTAAATCGAATGTTTGTTCTATGCTTTTTTATTACTTTTATTTTATTATCAAAAATGCCGAACACTTTTACGCATTTCATGATATACTTAAATCAGTTTTTACACGGATACAAGGAGAAGCAGATTATGAAAAAACTCAGAATCTTATGGGGAATTTTAAAACGTACACGGGCAGATCATATTCTTTTAGGTTTTGTCCTCTTCCTCCTGGCCGATGCCGCCGTTATCCGGCTTGTCGAACCGGATATCCACCGCTATGGTGATGCGCTGTGGTATTGTTACGCCGTCATCTCTACCGCCGGATTTGGAGACATTGTTACCGTCACACTGATTGGAAAGATCTGTTCCGTCCTGCTCACGATTTACACTATTTTTGTCGTTGCGATCGTCACAGGTGTTGTCGTAAACTTCTACACACAACTGGTTGAAATGCAGCAAAAAGAAACACTTGCTATGTTCATGGATAAGCTGGAACGGCTCCCGGAGCTTTCAAAAGAGGAACTGGAACAAATCTCAAAGAAAGTCCGCAAATTCCGTTAAAAAATACCCGCTGTCAATATGTATTCCTGTTTGCATCATCGAAATACATACTGATAACGGGTATTTTCACTATACTTCTTTTCCCATCTTCTTCACACATTACTTCCCACTGCTGCTGCAATAAATATCCATATAAATATCTTCACCGGAAAACACAGGAACAAAAGCATGGTCACCGCCAGCGGCTTCTTCATGATACCGCCCAGAAGTGTCGATGTTACAATCGCCGCCGCAAATACAACATGACTGTCCCCCTGCTGTCCGAAGAACAGCATCGCAAGTCCGTATCCCAGACATACTCCCGCAAAAATAACCGGGAAAAAATGTCCTCCTTTTAATCCAAACTGGATACAGAGATTTGTCAATATGATTTTCAGAAATGCTGCGCCGATCAATGCTATCGCCATATAACCGGCATACTCTTTCATAAGGACACCCATCTGCTCTTCTCCCGAAAACATCACTGCCGGTATCAACATTCCGATCACACCCAGACATAACCCCGCCAGAATTTCTTTTACGACACCCGGAATTTTTCCGGCAATGATTCCGGTTACCGTATGTGTCGTCTCATAAAAATATGCAAGTACACATCCACAGAACATATACACAAGCATCATCACATAATCGATTCTCTGTACCGCAACTGCATCAAATGACGGAAAACCGGACATTCCTCCGCCCAGCAAAGCGGAAAGTCCCGCATAACTTCCGGTTCCGGCTGCAAGTGCAATTCCATATATGAAGATCTTGGATCCTTTTCCAAGCTCTGCCATCTGCATATCCGGATCTTCTTCCACCTCAAAGATTCCAAATAACGGTGCATGAAATAACACACTAAGGGAAACGGCCGCACCGATCTGTGAATATTCCTTTGTATGCTGTTTTGCAAATTTCAGATTTTCTCCTGCCCAGTAACATAAGCCTACGATAATCCCGGTAAGTCCTGCCTCCGGACCCACACTGCTTCCGATCAGAAGCGGCAGCAGTGCTGCGATCATCATGACCAGCATATTTTATATTCGTTATCTTTTTCTTTCTTTACTTTCCCATAACTGTTTCCATATCTTCCGGATAATCCCCGTATAACTTCGAAATATCCCGATAATGGCTCCACCCACAGTACACACGAGCACTGTATAATACGGAATATGGATTCTTTCCGGTATCCACTCCCATATCATTTCTGTTCCTGATGCCATGATCTTCAGCAATGCCCAGACCAAAGCTCCCGCCGCAGTTCCAATGACCGCACAGAATGCCCATAATTCCAATTGGTTTTTTATTTTAATCTTCTGTATATTCTTTTCCATAATCCACTCTTATCCGGTTCTTTTTATCGCTTCTGCTCCTTCTCGTCTCTTACCTGCGGGATCAGTGATGCCGCAAGCTTTCCTTTGCCGCGGTGCTTCAGATATAGAATTCCGATAATCGAGAACACCACCGCTCCGATAAAATTCACCATCAGATCTTTCATCGTATCCACTATTCCGATATCCAGATATCCACCCAGATTCCATTTTTCGCCATTGATCACCACTGACTGGATGTCCACATGCACCGGAACATTTGCACCTGTCGGGTTGAGTTTCACAGAGTTGATCGATGGAAGAATCCAGTCTTTCTGCATATCCAGTCCGAAGAACCAGTCCATCGAAAATTCGAAGACTCCCACAATACACCGACTGTCATTGAAAAACAAAATGCAAAAAATGCCACGAAATACGGAGACATCTTAATTGAGAACCGGTCACTTCTGTTAAACAGGTCAATCAGTGCAAATCCAATTGCCGCCATAAGAAAACCGTTTGTCGTATGTAAAATGGTATCCCACACAGGAATCTTTACATAAAATGCGTTGATCTCTCCCAGTATTTCTGCCGAAAAGATAAAGATCAGAATCACCGTCTCCAGTCCTACCGGAATCGTTACCCCCAGTGTCTGATCTAATATAGCAGGTACCATGAACAAAAACAGAGTCAGAATTCCCAGAAACATATTGTGATAATTTCCCAGGAAAAACTGTCTGACTACCGACAGTATAACGAAAACCGTCAGCGCCATCTGAATTTTTGTCCTTTTCTTTTTCAAATTCACTCCTTTTAGATTCATAACTTTTCTCCATCTCTTTTCTTAATTTTTTCCGTATTTCTACGTTTACTGATATCATATCATATTTTTGCTATCAAGCCTAAAAAAGTCCTTAAACAAGAATTTATACATCCGGCAACAGCCGGCAGCACGATTCCTGCCTAAGGACTTTTATTTTTAATTATCTTAAGGTTTCCCCTGCAAATTCATTTTATTCAAATGACTGTTCTGTACGATTGATGATCTCATCCTGTAACGGTTTGCTTAAGTTACGGAAGAAGTCACTGTATCCGGCAACACGGACGATCAGATCTCTGTAATCATCCGGATGTTTCTGTGCTTCGATCAGTGTCTGTCTGTCGATGACATTAAACTGAATGTGATGTCCGTCCATTGCAAAGTAGCTGCGGATCAGGCTGGACATATTCTCAAGACCTTTTTCTCCGGCTACAACATCCGGTGTAAACTTCTGGTTCAGAAGTGTTCCTGCTGTTGCAAGGTGATCCATCTTAGAGCATGACTTGATAACAGCTGTAGGTCCGTTTGTATCAGCAGACTTCTCTGGAGAGATACCTTCCGATACAGGTACATTCGCTTTTCTTCCGTTTGCAGTTGCTCCGATCACTTCTCCGAAGTATACGTGACATGTAGTAGGAAGCATATCTACTCCGTATTTTCCGCCTCTCATGGTCGGGCGTCCTGTGATCAGGTCATGATACAGATTAAATACATCCTGCATAACAGAATCTGCGTAATCATCATCGTTACCATACTTCGGTGTCTTGTCATGTACCATACGGAAGATTGCATCATAACCTTCAAAGTTATGATCCATAGCTTCAAGCAGCTCTTCCATTGTGAAATTCTTCTTATCGAATACGTTATACTTAACAGATGTGATACAGTCTGTAACTGTTCCGATACCTACACCCTGGATATAGTTTGTATTGTATCTTGCTCCGCCTGCATTGTAATCTTTTGCATTGCTGATGCAGTCATTTGTTACCACTGACAGACAAGGTGCCGGCATATTCTCTGCATATAATTTCTCGATCACATTGTTTCCGCGAATCTTAATATCGATAAAATGTTTCAGCTGTTTCCGGAATGCATCCCACAATTCATCATAAGACTTGAAATCTTTTGCTTCACCGGTCTTAAGGCCGAGCTGTTTTCCTGATTCCTTGTCAAATCCATTATAAGTGTCAGCTGGAATACTTTTGGAATATTCAGGTATCCGGTCAGGTATATGCTTCGCTTCCCCATGCTCCGGTCTCAACACATCCTGAAGATCCGCCACGGCGTGCATCTTCCAGTGATTTTCCTGCATTGATAAGCTCCATAGTCTGTGCTTCCGTGTTATAGAATGCCGGCTGTCCCCATCCCTTTCTTGAGATCTCGCATGCTCTCTTCAAGAAACGTGCAGGAGTCTTCTTACTGATCGTTACGTTAGAGTTTGGCTGAACCAGCTTCATCTCGTCCATACAGTCAAGGATCAGGTAGCTGACTGCATTGACACCATCACGTCCGTCCGGTGTAACTCCTCCGGTATTGATATTTGCAAGTCTGTGTATGTGGCACTTTCTTTTAATGTGATACCTACTTTAACCGGTGCAGGCTGATTGTAGAATTTCACCCATAAGCACTCTAACAGTTCTTTTGCTCTCTCATCATCCAGAATTCCTGCTTCTGTATCTGCTTCATAATATTTGATCAGATGCTGGTCAAGACGTCCCGGGCTGAATGCATCCCATGGGTTCAGTTCTGTTGTAACTGCAAGATGTGTAAACCAGTATAACTGGATTGCCTGCCAGTATGTCTGTGGTGCATGTGCAGGTACAACCTCCAGATTGGCTGCGATCTGTTTTAATTCTTCTTTACGTATCGGATCAGCCTCTTTTTCTGCCAGCTCTAGTGCTAATTCATGATATCTCTCACCAAGAATGATCACTGCATCGCAGGAAATATCCATGGCTTTTAACTCTTCCATTTTATCCAGAGCATCCGGATCATTCATAAAATCAAGAGCATCCATTGTCTTTTTGATCTTCTCTTTGTAGTCCAGATATCCTGTTGTAAATACCTGTTCTCCACCACATGTATGTCCCGGTCCTCTCTGCTCCATAAACTCTGTGAACATACCTGCTGCGTAACAGTCGTTCCATTCCGGAGTCATGGAAGCCAGAAGTCTCTCTCTCATAGTTCTTCCCTTCCAGAACGGAATGATCTCTTCTGCCTGGAGTTTTCTGTCTTCTTCTGTTGTGTGGAAGGATACCAGATCACGCTCACTCATAACTGTCATATCCTCAACGCTGTGACAGCAAAGTTCCGGGAATGTCGGAGATGCCTGTGGATCTTTTCCCTTCTCTCCTACGATCAGCTCACCGTCTCCAAGGTAAAGTGTCTTCTTTGAAAAATACTCTTTTAACACCATAGCTCTCATAACCGGGATAGAATATTTTCCGTCATTTTCTCTGTAAAATCTGTTTCGATCTTTGCTCTTTCCAGATCGATGTGTACCGGTGTTGTAACACTCAGTTCTCTTAACTTCTGGATTCTTTCGTTCATGCCTCTTTTTTCAGCCATTGCTTTAACCTCCTATCTTTGTGTTAGAAAAACCTGCTTCCTGGAAGAGTTTCACAAACCCCTCCATCTCTTCTTTTGTCGGTGCATTCAAGTCATTACCTTTATATTCCATATCCAGCTTCGGATATTTACTACTTCCCGTATTATGATATGGCAGCAAATTAACCTGTGCCGGGTGAATATCGTGTTCTTTCAGGAAACGGATCGTCTCTTTCATATTCTCTTCGTTTCCATTTACTTCCTTAACAGTAGGGATACGGATGTATATCCTTGCTCCTGCATCTGAAAGTTTTACAAGATTATCTAAGATCAGTTTATTGTCTACTCCGATATATTGCTTATGTAATTCCGGATCCATTACCTTTACATCATATAAAAATGTATCGACATATGGAAGGATTGCTTCGAACTTCTCATACGGAACATATCCGCATGTATCAATTGTAAGCGATACTTCTTCTTTCTTCAAAGCTTTTGCGATCGCAAGTACATAATCTGTAGACATAGCCATCACTTCACCACCTGAAAGTGTAACTCCACCGCCGGACTGTTCATAGAACATCAGATCTTTCATCAGTTCCTTTACAAGTGTTTTTACCGGATATTCCTGGCCAACGATCTCCCGGATTCCCTGTGTACAGAAATTCTCACATTTTCCGCAGAGCTTACAAAGTTTTTTATCCAGCTTCGGTCTTCCGTCTTCCATGGTGACCGCGCCGTTCGGACAGACTTTTGCGCATACGCCGCAACCGGTACATTTCTCCGCATCATACTGAATTTCCTGCTCGAAGCGCTGTGTCTCAGGATTATGGCACCACACACACTTTAACGGACATCCCTTAAAAAATACAGTCGTACGGATTCCGTCCCCGTCATGAATAGAATACTTCTGGATATTGGTTATCAGATCCATGATATTCTCCTTTCCTCTTATTATACTTGTTATTTTCACATTTTTTCCCCGTTTTAGACCAACGTTTGTACTTTAGTCTAATCATAACAAAAAAGATAAGTTTGTCAATCCTTTGACAACTTTATCTCATTAATTACCATCTGAAATGGATTCTGTCTATTCTTCATTCTCCTGAGTATTCAGATAATTTCTTTCCACCAGCTCCCATATCTCATCACGTCCCTGTTTCGTCACTGATGAGAACGGGATGACGATTGTTCCGGGCAATACTCCCAGACCTTCTTTTACAATCTTGATCTGTTTGTCTTTCTGGCTGCGTTTGATCTTATCGAGTTTTGTTGCAATGATCACCGGATGGAATCCCTGTGACACGATCCACTCATACATCATCTTGTCGTTACCGGATGGTTTATGACGGATATCGATCAGAAGGAATACTACTTTCAACTGCTTCGACCGTGCAGATAACGTTCGATCAGCTGTCCCCATTTGATCTTCTCCTGTTCGGATACCTTCGCATATCCGTAACCCGGCAGGTCGACCAGATATAATGCCTCATTAATATTATAGAAGTTGATCGTCTGTGTCTTTCCCGGTGTTGCAGATATTCTTGCGTATGATTTGCGGTTCATAAGCGCATTGATCAGGGATGACTTTCCTACGTTGGATTTTCCTGCAAATGCAATCTCCGGAAGTGTATTCTCCGGAAGTTTGCTGGTGATTCCACATACGGTTTCCAGATTAATATTTCTGATTATCATATATTTCTCCTTTGATCCATCTCCTGACCCGTGCCAGAAGATCTGACTATACAAGTGCTTCTTTCAGCACCTCATTCATGTGTGTTACAAATTTAATTTCCAGTCCCTTTGTAATCTCTGTTGAAATTTCCTCAACATCTCTTTCATTTTTTGCCGGGACAAGTACGGTCTTCATTCCTGCATTTTTTGCAGCCAGAAGCTTTTCTTTCAGCCTCCGATCGGGAGTACACGTCCGCGCAGTGTAATCTCTCCTGTCATAGCGAGGTCTGCCCGTACTTTTCTTCCTGTCACCGCAGACATGATTGCAGTTGCCATTGTAATACCGGCAGATGGTCCGTCTTTTGGAACGGCTCCCTCCGGAATATGGATATGTATATCATGTTTCTTAAAGAAATCATCTGTAATATCGTGCTCTTTGCTTACGGAACGGATATAACTGATACCGGTTCTCGCGGACTCTTTCATGACATCGCCAAGCTGTCCGGTCAGCAGGATTTCTCCTTCTCCCGGCATCATATTCACTTCGATCTGGAGTGTATCACCGCCGACACTGGTCCATGCGAGTCCACGCACAATACCAACTTCATCTTCTTCATTTGCCATCTGATAACTGTAAAGTTCCTTACCCAGATAGTGTTCCATATTCCGCTCTGTCACATGAATGGATTTCTTCTTTTTCTCAAGGATCTCCATTGCTGATTTACGGCAGATATCACCGATCTTACGTTCCAACTGTCTGACCCCTGCTTCTTTTGTGTAATTTCTTGCCATCTTCCAGATCGCATTTTTACTGATGGTCAGCTGATCTGCTTTCAGTCCATGCTTTTCAATCTGCTTTGGAATCAGATGTTCCTGCGCAATATGCAGTTTTTTCATTTTCTGTATAACTGGTAACCTCAATGACTTCCATACGGTCAAGAAGCGGCCTTGGAATGGTCTGCAGGCTGTTTGCCGTTGTGATAAATAACACTTCCGACAGATCCATCGGCACTTCCAGATAATGGTCTACGAACTTATTATTCTGTTCGCCATCCAGAACCTCCAGAAGTGCTGAGAATGTATCTCCTTTATAGTCATTGCTGACTTTATCTATCTCATCCAGCAGCATCAGTGGATTCTTGACTCCTGCCTGTTTCATTCCATTTGCGATTCTTCCCGGCATTGCTCCTACATAAGTCTTTCTGTGCCCCCGGATTTCCGCTTCGTCACGGACACCTCCAAGCGAAATTCTCACATACGGCTTCTTCAACGCCCTGGAAAGAGATTTCGCAATCGAAGTTTTACCGGTTCCCGGAGGACCCACAAGACAGATGATCGGTGCTTCGCCTTTTTTCGTAAGCGCCCGTACTGCAAGATATTCAAGTACTCGTTCTTTTACTTTCTCCAGACCGTAATGATCTTCATCCAGTACCTGTCTTGCAAATGCAATATCTTTATGTTCTTTGCAAGTTTTATCCCATGGCATTTCAAGCATTGTTTCGATATAGGTCCGAATAACGCCTGTTTCCGCCGGGGAATTCATGGAATTGCGGAATCTTTTGATTTCTTTGTTCAGCTTTTCTTTTACTTCTTTCGAAGCTTTCAATGCATCTGCCGCCTGCTGGAATTCATCCGCATCCGACATGGTATTGTCATCACCAAGTTCCTCACGGATTACTTTCAGTTCTTCCCGTAGGATGTATTCCCTCTGGTTCTTGTCCACACGTTCTTTCACCTTACTTTGGATCTCTTCTTTTACTTTCTGTGCCTGGATCTCATTCACGATCTTATATACCAGAAGTTCATAACGTCTCATAACGTTCGTCTCTTCCAGCAGTTCCTGCGCATCTTCGAATGAAAACGGCATATTTGCAGCAATCACATCTGTCAGGTATTTCAGATCATGAATGGATTCCACCTGCATGCCAAGTTCTTTTGAAAGCTTTGGATTCTTTAACAGATATTCTTTGAAGACATCCTGTAATCCACGGATCATTGCTTCCCGGTTCATTGGATCGTCTTCTTCCCGCTCTCCGGATACTACTTCATCATCCGGCAGTTCTACTACCGTTGCCTGGAGATATGGTGTCTCACTATCCATTCTTACAAGACTTGCTCTTACTTCTCCGGATACAAGTACACGGCTCATTTTTTTTGGTAATTTTACTACCTGCCTTATGGTAACAACACAGCCAACCAGATAGACATCTTCTGCTCCCGGCTCTTCTATTTCCAGATCCTTCTGAGCGCTGACGAATAACTTCTGGCCGTTTTTTACCGCCTCTTCAATCGCCTGCAGTGATTTTTCCCTGCTTACATCAAAATGTCTGACCTCTTCCGGCAGTATCGTAAGTCCTCTTAAGGCAACCATAGGCAGACTATAGGTTTCTCCTGTCATATATTCACACTCCTGTTCACCGACTGGATTATCTTGGTATAAAATCAGCGGGTACAATTATTCTTCGCACCCGCCGTCTTTCTTTTCATTTATTATGCACTTTCTGAGTCAGGTTCTGCATGTTCACATACAGGCTCTCCTGTTCCTTTCACAACATCTTCTGTGATGTGGCATGATTTTAATGTCTCATCCGATGGTGCTTTATACATGATATCCATCATGATACTTTCCATAATCGCTCTCAGTCCTCTTGCTCCCGTCTTTCTCTTTAGGGAAGTCTCTGCGATTGCTTCCAGTGCTTTATCATCAAATGTAAGCTCTACATCATCCAGTTCCAACAGCTTCTGATACTGTTTAGTCAATGCATTCTTCGGCTCTGTAAGAATCTTCATTAATGCATCTTTATCCAGCATTTCCAATGCTACTGTTACCGGTACACGGCCTACGATTTCCGGAATCAGACCAAATTTCACAAGATCCTGCGGCAGAATCTGCTGAAGCAGTCTGTCCACATCATCTTCATGCTTTTCTGCAATCTCTGCATTGAATCCGATTGATTTCTGATCGATACGTTTTTCAACGATTTTTTCGATTCCTTCAAAGGCTCCTCCACAGATGAATAAAATATTCGTGGTATCGATCTGGATCATCTCCTGATGCGGATGCTTTCTTCCTCCCTGTGGAGGTACATTGGCAACTGTTCCTTCAATAATCTTCAGAAGCGCCTGCTGTACACCCTCACCCGATACATCTCTGGTAATCGATGGATTCTCTGATTTTCTTGTAATCTTATCAATCTCATCAATATATATAATTCCATACTCTGCACGTTCAATATCTCCGTCTGCCGCCTGAATGATCTTCAGAAGAATGTTTTCTACATCTTCACCGACATATCCGGCCTCTGTCAATGCTGTTGCATCAGCAATCGCAAACGGTACTCCCAGAATCTTTGCCAGTGTCTGAGCCAGAAGCGTCTTACCGCATCCTGTCGGTCCGAGCATGAGAATATTACTTTTACCAAGGTCTACTCCCATATTTCTTCCCGCCATTACACGTTTATAATGATTATAAACAGCTACCGATAATACTTTTTTCGCTTCTTCCTGACCAATGACATATTCATCCAGAAATGCTTTGATCTCTTCCGGTTTTAAAAGATTGATATCCGAGAACGGATTCCATTCTCTTCCGTTCTCGTATTCAAATTCTTCTTCTATAATCTCTGCGCAGACATCCACACACTCATCACAGATATATGCCCCATTCGGACCTGCGATCAGCTTTCTCACCTGATTCTGCGTCTTGTTACAGAACGAGCATCTTACCTGATCATCGTTCTTTCCTGCCATACTTTTCACCTCGTCTGAGGACTGCCCTAGCGGTTCTTGATGACTTCGTCAATCAGACCATACGCTTTGGCTTCTTCCGCAGTCATAAGTTATCTTCTTCTGTATCTGCTTGATGACCTCTAACGGCTGTCCTGTATTTTCTGCCAGAATCTGATTCAGTTTCTGACGAGTTTTTAAGATATGATCTGCTGCGATCTGAATCTCTGTTGCCTGTCCCTGAGCTCCGCCAAGCGGCTGATGGATCATGATCTCAGAGTTTGGAAGTGCAAGTCTCTTTCCCTTTGTTCCTCCTGTAAGAAGGAATGAACCATACTTGCAGCCATACCAATACAGATTGTCTCAATATCGCATTTGATATACTGCATTGTATCATAAATTGCCATTCCGGCTGTTACAGAGCCTCCCGGACTGTTGATGTACAGATGGATATCTTTCTCCGGATCTTCTGCTTCAAGAAACAGAAGCTGTGCAACGATCACACTTGCAGATACATCTGTTACTTCTTCGCCCAGAAATATAATTCTGTCTTTTAATAATCTTGAATAGATGTCGTAAGAACGTTCTCCACGGCTTGTCTGTTCAATGACATAAGGTACTAAACTCATGTATATGCCTCCTGACTATACTATGTTATGATCTGACGTTCTTATTTTTCTACTGCATTCTCAACAAGGAATGTAACAGCTTCCTGAACTGCCAGATCTTCCTTCATCTGTTTCTTCTCATTCTCACCCATGAATTCTTTCAGTTTCTCAACTTCCATGTTGTAAGATTCAGCCATCTTGCAAGTTCTTCATCGATCTTCTCATCTGTGATTTCGATATTTTCAGCTTTTGCTACCGCCTCAAGTACAAGGCGTGTCTCAATTCT
>ENA-OQDF01000262-OQDF01000262.1-human-gut-metagenome-genome-assembly--contig:-NODE-262-length-21248-cov-2.376450_pt1 | contig 21248 bp, 30 predicted proteins | sample MGYA00242769_ERZ504597 | MGnify/ENA primary metagenome ERZ504597 (study PRJEB26092, sample SAMD00036305) | human gut metagenome | host: Homo sapiens | study: EMG produced TPA metagenomics assembly of...
CACTTGCTGTCATGGGAAACGGTCAAATCCTCCGGGCAGTCCACAGACACGGCGATTTCCTTTTCTCCGCTGCATACACGATCCCACTCATGGCCTGCGCCACGGTATCAAAGAGGCGGCCCGGTTTCTTATCCAACTGGATCACGCCCGTTTCCAGCCGTGAGGTTTTCACAAGGGCCTGAAAGAGAAAGTCCAGCTTATCCGTCTGGCTGCGGATTCCCCGGATAAAGTCGGTGCGCTCCGCCTCGGTCATGGGCTTTTCCAGCAGGGTGTCCGTCGCCATTTTCAGATTGCTTACCGGCGTTTCACCTGATGGGAAATATCCGATACAAGGGTCTGTAACTCCTGCCGTTCCTCGTCCACCCGGCGGCGGTTCTCCTGCATGATCTGGTAAAGCCTTGCCAGCCGGTGTCCGATTCTGGCAAGCTGGGTTTCGCTGTCCTCTGGCCGCTGGGGTGCTTCATTTCCGGCGATCATGTGGTCTAAGGTCTGGCACAGGTCAGCGGTAAACTGCGACAGCCGCTTTCCAAACGCCTGCGTCAGTACAAAAATCCCCACAAGGGCGCACAGCAGCAGCGTCCCGCCTGTCAGCAGCACCGCAATCTGTTTTGTCACAAGAAACAGGGCTATGGTGATCCCGGACATGGAGAGGACAAGCTCCATTGCCACCCGGCCAAACAGCCGCTTTACCGAGAGGTTTTGAAACTTCATTTTGCCTCGCCTCCCGTCCATTGATAGCCCATGCCGTAAACGGTCTTGATGTAGGGTGCGCCGCCGTCGGATTCAATCTTGCTGCGAATCCGGCTGATGGAGGTTGTCAGGGTGTGTTCGTCCACAAACCTCTCGTCTATATCCCACAGCTTTTCCAAAAGCTGCCCACGGGTCAGCACTTGCCGGGGATTTTTACGAAACAGGTTCAGCATTTTGTACTCCATCGGGGATAGAGTCAGGGGCTTGCCGTTTAAGGAAGCCGTCTGCTCCGAGAAGTCCAGAAACAACCGCCCGTCGTCGTAAATGTCCTTGGCCGGTTTGTGGTGTTCCAGCATGGCGAACATGGCTTTGATTTTCCGCTGCAAGGCCCCGATCACAAAGGGCTTTGTGATGTAGTCCACCGCGCCCACCTCATAGCCCCGTATCTGGTCGCTCTCCTGATCGTTGGCGGTTAGGAAAATCACGATGGTGTCCGGGTGCTGGGGCTTTATCAGCTTGCACAGCTCAAAACCGTTCCCGTCCGGCAGGTTGATGTCCAGCAGCACTAAATCAAATTCCCGCTGGCGGATGGCGTCGGCTGCGGTTCTGGCATTTAGGGCAGAAGTCACGCCGTAGCCGTCTGCGGTCAGGTTATAGGCCAACATCTTATTCAAAAAACTGTCGTCCTCGACAATTAAAATCTGCTTCATATCCTCACTTCCTTTGCTTTTTGCAGATAGTATAACAGGCAAATGTCCGAGAATTGTTACAAGGACAAATATATTTATCATATTACAGCTTTTTTATGTGTACTGCAATTTTATAAAAGAAAGGACAGCAGTATCATCAAATTGCTGTCCTTGCGGTTTATTATAGCTGGTAGTGTATAAGCGTGGGTTCATCATATTTGGTGTGGTATCTTTAACTATGGGAAACTCCTCTTTCCCATCTGCTGACTGCCTTATCCGTTACATTTATCTTTTCTGCCAGTTCCGCCTGTGTCATACCCAGCTGCTTTCTCCGTTCCATGATAAATTTTCCAAATACTTTTGCATCCATGTAATTCACTTCCTTTTTCCGTTCTTCGAAACCGAATAGACTTCTTTGTTTAATTACATCATATACATTTTTTGTTAAATACGTCAATCGACGAATCCTTTACTTTTTTAATTTTAAGGTAAAAAGCTTTGAATAGTAAAAGAAGACTCTTGCAATGCAACAGCCTTCCTAATCATATACTTATTCTTCTTTTTGTATTTCTTCTATGATTCGTTGAATTGCAGTTACCTCTTCCTCCAATTCATCCGCAATTTGTCCTATAGACTTTCCTTTTTTCAACTTCTTTTTAATCTGCTTTTTCAAAAAACTCCGTTCTCCAAGCTCAATTCCAGATTCTACTCCAGCCTCCACACCAGCTTCATACTCCGCTTTCCGTAATTTTTTCTCTTCAAATTCTTTATCATACTCATAGATGCTCACTTTGATCACCTCTGCCTTATTCTTCACCAAAAATTCTGCCAGAATTCCTTCCTCTATGCATTCATCTACCGCTCGCGTAACTGCCTCTTCCAGAGGAATATTCTGCGTCACATATTTTCTTACCCTCGCAACATATTTGGCATATTCCTTTAATGTTCTGCAGTGTTCCATCAGTCTAGGTTATGACCATCATTTACATTCAACATAGTCACCTTTAATTCCAGATCCGGATCATCCGTCGGATTCTCATAAGCTGAAGATAATCGGAATTCATTATAATCGTCTACCTTTTTCGTTCCATTATAAAATACAATAAATCTTGGTGTCGGTATCTTTTGTATTACCGTGGAATATAAAGATTTCCGAACTACTAATCTTTGATATTCATCCGCAATATAGAATAAATTTCTAAGCGGAATATTCGGGTTATACGTCGACTGGTGCTCATACAAATATAAATTCATATCCATAATAAACGCCAGATCATTTTTCATTCCCATATAAATTGCATTTTCTAATGTGACAATCTGCAAATCTTCTACATTAGTATAATTCCGACCATTCACTGCATTATACAATGATAGCAGATTTTCTTTATCATGATACAACATTCGAAAAATCGTATCTTTGTATGGCCGTTTTGCCTTTAACTGACGGTTGCTTACCTGATACTTTTTGTTACGTCTCTTCTGACTTTTTCTTCTCGCCATATTTAATTCCTCCTATGTGCAGGAGGATATCTTACTTACACGTTCAGTCCTCTCCTGCTTTTTACAATTGATTGGTATAAAAAACATAGATTCCTGAAATGCAATTAGAATGTAGATAGTATATGATTCAATATACCTTAGATTTCTTTTGAAGTATGCTTTTATATAGATTAACATATAAATAAATATTATTCAATATATTTTCAAACAAATTTTGTTGCTGTTTATTACATGAAGCGGTCATTCCGTGGGTATCGCATGCTGTAATGATTCAACAGCGGAACCATAACTGCTGTGATACCGGAAGTGTACAAAAAAGCCGGAAAGTCAAGCTTCCGCCACAACTTTTCGGCCATACACAGGTTACAATTCCGCTATTGAATTCAGTATCATTGGCCAGTCACGACATGAGAAAGACTTGGTATTCTGGTTCGGGCGTATATGGAGCGATGTTAGAAGTTGTTAGGCGTCAGAATTTTCGTTACCCGGAATAGGAGTCACTGTTTGAGCCGTATGGCGAGTTTGACTCCTAGGCCGGGTGCTTTTAGAAAATTCTGACGCCCTTATAACTTCTTCATCGTGGAATCTTAGCCCGAACCAGAATACCAAGTCTTTCTCATGGACCGGGGTAAGCCACAATACTGTATTAAACAGCAAAAAAATTCAACTTCGTCTCATCAAACTCTATCTTCTGCCCTTTCCTTCTAAAATACTCCTCCACAACCTGATACATCTCCTCATACCGTCCTTCGCATGCACAATTTCCTAACGGTTCAATCCAGCAGGACTGTTTTCCACAGGCATCTCTCAAGTGAACCTTAAAATTCAGCTTCTCCTCCAGCAATCCGTTCACTTCAATCATCTCATTAAATGTAATATAATTCATATCCGCTATCTCCTCCAGTTCTTTCCACTATAGTATCCGGCTGCATTGAATATCGTTGCGAATACATTGATCATCTTGTTCGACGTATACACTGCATGATATCGGTTATATTTCTTCCAGTCTGCATTCGCCAGTGTCCATGTTCCGGATACTGCGACCAGGTAAATAACCGCACACAGGAATCCGACGATAAGTTCACCGGTTGCCATCAAGTGTCCATACTTCTGATTCAGCATCTGCGCTATCACTACTGCCATGATCAGGCTGGCAAACATACTGATCCATAGTTTGTTCAGGATATAACGGTTCAGCTTTGATCCCATCCACAATATAATTGCAAGAATAAATGCCCCGCCATACAGGTAGATTACATACTGCTTCAATACCGCTGTATCACGACACACAATATATCCTCTTCCCATCAATGTTCCGATTGTAAAAAGTCCAACCGGCTGTACAACCGCCCCCAGAAGTAACAACGCCAGATGCACTTTCATATTCGCTGAACATGCTCCTATGATCAACAGACCAACCACAGCTGCAAGTGAAATCATTCCAACATAAAGATGTGTTCCGATATAATCCTTCGGGAGCAGCCATATAGATATCACACTTAAGATCGTTCCTGCAATAAAAAAGCATGCAATCTCATTGTTCATCTCATCCCTGCTTAATTTTTTCTGTACAATATCCTCTTTCAAAAGGATTGCCAGACGTACCTGCCACTCTTCTTTTTCTTCCTCAATCTCAAGCTGATCGATCGATGTAATGTCAAGCTTACTTTTCAATGCTTTCTGGCAGGTCAGTTTCGTTTCCTTTAATGTACGTTCTTCTTTTTCGATCTCGTCCAGTCTGCGGGATAAAGCTTCCTGCAAGGTCAGTCTGTCTTCATAGATTTCTTTGATCTCCTGTACCGGAATACCGATCAGACGCAACTTTTGATTTCCTGAAGTTGTTCTACATCTGCTTTTGAATACTCCCGGTAATTATTTTCCTGATTACGTGCCGGATGGATCAGTCCTTCTTCTTCATAAAATCTTATATTCGCCTTGGAAATGCCAACCTGTTTTTCTACATCTTTAATCTTCATAAAGTGACACCTTCTTTCCATTTTCCCAGTCTGCTTCTGTAATGATTTCTTTGCGGTGTTTTATCGTCTTGTACTTACTTTTCCAAACAAACCTTCTGCTCTTTACAATAAATGATATGAAGCGCCATATGAAATTTCTGGTTCTCATCTTCCAACTCGTGACTGTATTCCAGATGAGTCGCACTGTAACGAAGCAGAAGCACTTCACCGGCTCCCACCGGTACGTTCCCACCATCCACAGACATAACCTGAAATGTAATGGTTCCCGGTATTTCGATTTCTTTTAATTCAACCTGTTCTTTTATTACTGTCTGAAGTTCGGAAATGATTTTGTTTCTATCTTCACTTTTTCCATACTGTCACCTTCCTTCGTTCCAGATATCTGCATCCTTCTCCCTCTTTGTTAAGATAAATATATTCCTTCAAGCCGCTTGAAGGTCAAGAGATTCACCATATTTTTCTTCCATTTTTGCCTTTACTCGCTTCCCGCTCGATTTTTTTCTCTGCCAGCCGCTCTGTCTCTTCTATTGCTTCTTTATAGCCGGTCAGTGCCGCAAATGGTGCAAACTGAGCCGCCCGGTCTGCTATCGGCATCGGAGGATGCGTCTCCGATACATGATGCGGAAGGTTCAGAATATCTCCATACTTTTGCTGCACTTCGATCACCGATTTCTGTAATTTCCCCGAAACCTGTGTAACATTTTCTTTCGAAACATTTTCATTTCTCACGCTTTATGTCCTCCGATCTGCCGGTTCCGTTCCATCGCAGTTCCATCCTCCTGCAGATTCATTCCTTTTAAGATTGCATTCTTCCCATATTTTTTCTTGATATCCAGCATCGCCTTCTGCATCTTCTTTTCCCGTTCCAGCTTCTCATTCTTCTCTTCCTTTTCCTTCTTTGCAATTCCAAAATCTGTAAAAGATTCATCTGTTCATACTGCTGTTCTTCCTGGACCTCTTTCTCACTGATCACATGATTCGCTGCCATCGTAATCCGGCGGATCAGAAGATCCGGATTCACAATCTCATAATATAGCTTTACAACCGCCTGTGTCATCAGCCTCGATGATGAAGTATAGTGCTTTAGATTTGCTGTTCCATGTGCGTGTTTCGGCAGTTTCCGTCCATACCAGTCGGTCGTGATCTCTCCTACATTTTTCTTTGTTCCGTTTTCCAGATTCTTGATGTCGTATCCGATCGTCAGAACGATCTGATCCGTTACGAGACGTTTATCTACCAGATCCAATGCCAACTGGTCGATCATTTCCTTTACCACGATCTTCGTCTGCTCGAAATTATATGGACAATGCAGTACCTGTCCCGCACCCATACTGTTATTTTCGGGCTTATACGCCTTCACATCTGCGATCGTGCATGACTCCCATCCCCATGCATGGTCAATCAGAAGTTCTGCATTCACCCCAAATAGCCGGTACAGCAAATCTTCATTATAATATTCCCCCAGCTTACCAAGAGAACATCTTGCCACATCTCCCATGGTAAATAATCCGACTTCCGCAAGCTTCCTGGCATACCCCGTGCCCACACGCCAGAAATCCGTGATCGGCTGATGCGCCCACAAAAGCTTTCTATAAGATATTTCTGTAAGTTCTGCGATCCTCACTCCATTCTGGTCTGGCTCGATATGCTTCGCCACAATATCCATGGCAACTTTACACAGGTACAGATTCGTTCCGATTCCGGCCGTTGCCGCAATCGACGTCTCCTGCTGGATCTCCCGAATAATCTTTCCAGCCAGCTCTCTTGCCGTCATCCGGTAAGTATTCAGGTAATCGGTCACATCCATGAATACCTCGTCAATGGAATAGACATGGATATCCTCCGGTGCAACGTATTTCAGATAAATGTTGTAGATCTCCGTACTGCATTTCATATATAATGCCATTCTCGGAACCGCCGTAATATAATCCAGTTCCAATTCCGGATGTAGTTTTATTTCTTCATTATCTACGGAAGCTCCTGCAAACTTCTTTCCGGGTGCCATGCAGATCCGTCTTTTATTCACTTCTTTTACCTTCTGCACGACCTCGAAGAGTCTGGCACGGCCCGGTATCCCGTAGGATTTCAAGGAAGGAGACACTGCCAGACAGATAGTCTTTTCCGTACGGCTTTTGTCCGCTACTACCAGATTGGTTGTCATCGGATCCAGTTCTCTTTCTCTGCATTCTACCGATGCGTAAATGATTTCAAGTCGATTGCGATATAGCTTCTCTGTCCTTTGTCTGCCATGCCTGTTCGCCCCCTTCCTTTACTCACAAATTCATTCACAACGTTTTCTTTTCTCGTTTCGAATATATGTTCTCATTATACCAACATTCTGATTTTTCCACAATACAGAAGCAGTTACAAATTATTTTTCCAAAACTATTGACCTTCAAGTTACTTGACAGTTTATATTATAGACAAGAAAAGAGAAGAAACAAATATTGATAAGAATGCCGGCTATTCCCAAATTCTCTTAAAAAAAGGAGACATTAAAATGAAGAACGGAACAGAAAACAAAAAGTTGTCTTTGATATTATTTTTAACTTAATATGCATGATATACATAATCTACAGTTGGATGTCACTTACAAATGTCGGAGTCGTAACTGCACTGACACATAATCATGGTGATGCCATGCTGCTGATCTTCGGTGCCGCAATTGTTCTGATCGTCTTTTTCATAATTGATATCATTTCTTTAATATCAGGGAAAAAGCAAAGGGGCTATTTGTTACCGGGGTATGTCGGAGTGTCCATTGGTGTAAAATGTATCGCAATACTATTCCTGGTTTTGGCATATGTATTTAAGCTTAGAATCTAGAGACCTGCCACTGGCAGCTTCTTCCAAACACATGACGTATAAAATATGGCTGCATATATTCTTTCATGATATATGCCAGCCATATTTCAAAATCCGTTTACCATTATTTTATTTATAATCCATCACCAGAAACATCGGTTTGATTGCTACCACTTCGTCATACTCTTCTTTCTCGACGACTACGCTGGAATTCAACGCTTTCAGATCTTTTTTCAAAACCTGCAATGCTTCCGGAATATTTCTCGCACGCCCTTCTTTCATAATTTCCTGCATTCTCTTTAGCACAATCGGATGTGCATAGTGAGCCGGTACCGGAAAATCCGGATACACTCTGATATACTCTTCCATCTGACTGATCGATTCCGTCAGCCGCTTCTCAATATAATTCTTATTATTCTTCGAAGTCGGAAGTACATTCGCTCCGGCAAATAAGAAGATTACAGCCAGACCAAACAAAAGGAAATACATTCCAAATCCTGCACGGGTCGTCAATGCATAGATACCATAGACGAATGCCGCACCGCCCATCAGTACGATTGCAAGAGCGACCCATTTATACGCCGGATTGCTCCTGTCATAGGTACGTTTTTTCTTCGCCGACTGACTTAAGTCCATATAGATATCCGATTGCTTTTTCAGATACTGTTCTGCCTGTTCCAGCTTCACGAGACATCTTTTTGTTTCTTCTGACACATTTCTTTCTCTTTGCTTTTCTGCCAGCCATCTTTCCTTCTCTGCCAGCTTTCTCTCAGCCTCAAGACTGTGTACCGGAATATCCGGATATTCTTCCTCTATATGTGCAAGAAATCTGTCCACATCTTCTTCATGTTTGAAATTACATTGTTTTTCTTTTCCGTCCTCATATACGACCACAAGATAGGATAATGTACCGAATACTCCTTTTCCTGTAAATCCACCCTTACTCATGGCGATTCTTTTGAAGATCCTTTTTACAGAACTGATTGGTATGTAATACCTTCTGTCAATATAGAAGCTGCTAAGATACACTGCCTTTTTTCCAATGCCACAAGGTCCGATCTTCTTACATTCTTTTTTGTCTTTTACCAATTCTTCATCCGGAATCGATACATTACCCAGTCTTTGTGGTTTCATCTTTTCATCATCTCATTTCTGTCAATTCATTCTGCCTTTTTATGTATTCAAATTACACTGTCTTACAACTATGCTTTCATTGGTTTCTTTGTCGCATGGATAAAGATTCCAAGGAATACTGCTGCCAGGATAATTCCTACCGGATAAGCAACCTTCGTAGAAAGTCCCAGACACTCTTCTGCGCAGAAGAAATAGGTCATGGAAACTGCACTCATAAATGTTGCCGGTACCGCTGTGATCCAGTAATTCTTCTTCTCGCGGAACAGATACATACTTGCTGTCCACAGAACGATCATTGCAAGTGTCTGGTTTGTCCAGCTGAAGTATCTCCATACGATCGCATAATCCAGATGTCCGACAAATGCTCCGACTGCCAGAAGCGGAACACATAACATCAGACGTTTCTGCATCTTATCCTGATCAACTTTGAACCAGTCTGCCAGTACCAGACGGGCACTACGGAATGCCGTATCACCGGAAGTGATCGGGCATACGATAACTCCGATCATTGCAAGTGCAACACCAACACCGCCCATCGTCTTGATACACACATCATAGATAGCTGCTGACTGTCCATTTGCAAGAATATCATTCAGACCTGTACTCAGGCCACCTGTGATTTTATAAATAGAACATCCTGCTGCTGCCCAGATCAGTGCGATCACACCTTCTGCAACCATGGCACCATAGAATACGAAATGTCCCTGTTTCTCGGATTTCATACAACGTGCCATCAGTGGTGACTGTGTAGAATGGAATCCGGAAATAGCTCCACATGCTACGGTAATGAACATAAAGCTCCAGATCGGCTTTCCTGCCGGATGCATGTTAGTGAAATGCGTCCATATCTCAGGAATCGTATAATTCGGATTCGTGAAAATACCAACGATAACACCGACTGCCATAACGATCAGGCAGATACCAAACAATGGATAGATACGTCCAATGATCTTATCGATTGAAATAAATGTTGCAACAAAGTAATATGCAAGGATGATCCAAAGCCATACTTCCGGATTAGCCAGAACTCCTGTCACACCTTTATTTCCCAGTAATGTAACGATCAATCCTGCCGGTCCTACTGCAAATACGGTACCAACCATGACCAAAAGCACAACGCTGAATACACGCATGACATTCTTCATCACATTTCCAAGATAGATTCCGCACACTTCAGAAATCGATGCTCCGTCATTTCTTTCAGAAAGCATACCTGAAAAATAATCATGTACTCCTCCTGCAAAGATCGTACCGAATGTAATCCACAGGAATACAACCGGTCCCCATAAAGCACCCTGCATAGCTCCGAAAATCGGTCCAAGACCTGCAATATTCAAAAGCTGTACCAGGAACAACTTCCACTGCGGCATTACTACATAATCCACACCGTCATTGATCCGGACCGCCGGTGTCTCTCTGTCATCTGGTGCAAAAGTGTTCTCAACCACTTTACCATAGACAAAATACCCTCCTATAAGTAATGCTAAGCAAATAATAAAACTAATCATGACAACACCTCCAATGTCTTTTATTTCTTAATATTTCCTTAACCTACCTCCATTATAGGATTATGTGTATTTTTTTCAAGTGTTTTTCGAAATTCTTGTATTTTTTATATATTTTGCACAACCACTGTTCTCTATCTTTTTACTTTTACTCCGATCTTTAATGCATTTACATTTCTTACAATGCTATCATCTCAGGGACTGCATGCCTTAAGTCCAATACAGAAAACTCAAAAGGAAAATGCCGGCACCCCAAGATACCGGCATTTCCAACTCATAGGAATCAATCATTTAGTTTTAGTTGCTTCATATTATAATGGCGATTCAATTAACATACAGTTCTGATATCTGTGTATTCATAGCAGTCAAAGCTGTCTGCTACGTTCTTGCATGTTAATTTTCCATCGTATGTATTTACAGCTGAATAGATAACTTCGTTATCTTTGCATGCCTGCTCAAGTCCTTTTCCTGCAATCTGCAGTCCATAAGACAGTGTAGCATTTGTCAGTGCAATTGTAGATGTTCTTGGAACTGCTCCAGGCATATTTCCTACACAGTAGTGAACAACACCATCTTCAATGAAGATCGGATCATCGTGGTATGTAACTTTTGTTGTCTCACCACATCCGCCCTGATCAACAGCTACGTCTACAAATACAGCACCTGGTTTCATCTCTTTGAGATATTTTTTCTTGAAGATCTTAGGAGCTGATTTTCCTGGAATCAGAACACATCCAATTACAAGGTCTGCTTCTTTTACAGCTTTTTCGATATTTGCATCATTAGAAACAAGTGTCTGGATACGTGCTCCGAAGATATCATCCAGATAAGCAAGTCTCTGAAGATTGATATCCATGATTGTTACATTAGCGCCCATTCCTACAGCGATCTTACAAGCGTTTGTTCCTACAGATCCGCCTCCAAGGATTACGATGTTAGCCTTTGGTGTTCCAGGAACTCCTGCTAAGAGAACTCCTTCTCCTCCAAATCTCTTCTCAAGATATTTTGCACCTTCCTGAATACTCAGACGTCCTGCGATCTGGCTCATTGGAGCAAGCAGAGGAATACTTCCGTTTCTTTCGATCAGTGTCTCATAAGCAACACCTTTTACCTTTGCTCCGAGAAGAGCATCTGTCTGCGGCTTGTCTGCTGCAAGGTGAAGATATGTATAAAGGATCAGTCCTTCATGGAATAATGGATATTCTTCCGGAAGCGGCTCTTTTACTTTGATCATCATCTCTACAGTATCCCATACTTCTTTTGCTGTATCAATCATCTTAGCTCCAGCTGCCACATATTCGGCATCTAAGAATCCTGATCCTTCTCCGGCACCTTTTTCGATATAAACATCGTGTCCTGCGTTCACATAGCTCTTAACATTGTCAGGTGTCATACCTACACGGAACTCGTTGTTTTTAATCTCTTTTACACATCCTACTTTCATTTTGAAAAACCTCCTAAAAAATTTTAATCCGTTTGTTTTTTGAAGTGAAGATTATTTTTCTTATTGTTATTTTGTTGAAGAATATTCTTCATTTCTGTCTGAACTCATATTATCACACTCAAATTGTTAATGCAATAAAAGTTATTTTTTTCACTAGTAAGTTATTTTTTTGTCTTTCTAATTCTTTTTCTCTTGTTTTGCAAAGTATCTTTTACCAGTTTTGCCACTGTTCCTGACAACAGGAATAATGCGATCAAGTTAGGGATAGACATCAGACCATTACAGGTATCTGCAATTCCCCAAATGATACCAAGATCTACTGTTGCACCCAGGATTGCGACCAGCGCATACACGATCATAAATGGTTTCACAACCTTTGTTGTAAATACAAACTCGACACATCTTGCTCCGTAAAGTCCCCATCCAAGAATCGTTGAGAATGCGAAACAGCACATTGCAATTGCAGTAAAGATCGTCACCCAGCTTCCATACGTTGTTACGAATCCTGAGATGGTAAGCTCCGCACCTGCTGCCACGCCGTACTGGATCCCTTCGCCGCCACAAAGGATAACCAGTGCTGTCAGTGTACAGATCACGATTGTATCTGCAAATACTTCAAAGATACCAAACATACCCTGTTTTACAGGCTCATTTGTATCTGCACATGCATGTGCGATCGATCCGGTACCGATTCCGGCTTCATTTGAGAAGATACCTCTGGAAACACCACGTCTCATAGTCATAAACATGCTTCCAACCACACCGCCGGTAAATGCGGACGGGTTAAATGCTCCTACAAAGATCATCTCAAATACATGTGGAACTTTGTCTGCATTCAGTGCAACTACTCCGATTGCAAGGATGATATAGAATACTGCCATGAATGGAACCAGCTTCTCTGTTACGGTACCGATACGTTTTACTCCGCCAAGTAACAACCGCTACCAGTGCTGCAATCACAATTCCGATCACCAGATTCACCATACCTACCTGTGCGTCATCGATCACATTGTAGCTTATAAGTGCTGAATCGATGGATGTCGTAATGGTATTTACCTGTGTTGCATTTCCTGTTCCGAGTACTGTCAAACTTCCAAGGATCGCATAGACCGAAGCCATCCAGTACCATTTCTTGCCAAGACCGTTCTTGATATAATACATCGGGCCCCCAACATAATCTCCCTCTGCATTCTTCTCTCTGTAATGAACCGCAAGTGTAACTTCTGAGAACTTCGTACACATTCCAAGCAATGCGGACACCCACATCCAGAACACTGCTCCCGCTCCTCCGATTGCAATCGCACCAGCAACTCCGGCAATATTTCCCGTTCCTACCGTTGCCGCAAGCGCCGTACATACTGCCTGGAATGGAGTGATACTACCTTCCTTCGCTTCTGACTTTGTGAAGATACGTCCGATAGAATTCTTAAGGGCATACCCAATTTTCGGAACTGTATAAATCCTGTACGAGCTGAAAGCACAAGCCCTACACCGATGATACAGACCATTGCCGGAACCCCCCAGACGAAATTGTTAACGACTGCATTCACGTTTTCAATTGTTTGTAACATTTCTTTTCCTCTCTTTCGTCGTTCGTTGGTTTGATAATAACATACCTTTTTTCTTTTGTACATAATTATTTTTGCACTTTATCTATATATGTTATTATTTTCACACATGTTTTTGTGCAATATGCACATAGTTTTCTTCTTTTTTTACGATTTTCATTCAAAAAGATTGGAGTATGCTTCATTTGTGTGACATATAAATAACGAGAAAAATCATCATTGTCTATAAGTTTTTTCTTCTTTTTCCTATTTCCACACGCTTTTTTCTTTTTCCATGCTCTCCGTCTTGCAACTTTCCCAGATTCATGCTTTAATCTAATTATCAATATCACTTTCGGAGGAACTATATTATGAAAGATATGAAGGAATTACTCCATTCTGCACATCTTACCAAGACGCAGAGGATCATTGCGGAATATGTTCTGGATAATGCTTCGGAAGCCTGTTTTATGACATCTACGGAGATTGCTTTAAAGCTCGGGGTGAGTGAATCTTCCGTAATCCGTTTCAGTCGTACGATCGGATTTGACGGCTTTATGGATTTTCAGAAAGCACTGCGAAAAGATTACCAGGACAAAGTACTCAGCATTTCCAGCAGTATCACGATCCCATCCCAGCGGATTGCAAAGCAGGCAAAATTAGACAACTCTTCTGATTACATCAACCGGCATTTTAAGAATGCTGCTCATAACCTTGAAGAGATATTTATCCAAAACTCTATTGAGACCTTTGAGAAGGCTGCGGATCTTATCGTTTCCAGTAAGCACAAGTACATTGCTGCAACGAGAGGAAATATCTGTCTTGCAGATTTCTTCCTCCTGTATTTAAAACAGATGGTCCGCATGTAACCATGACAACCACAACTTCCATGAGCCCGATTGATCATATGTGCAATATCTCGCAGACCGACTGTCTGGTATTATTTAGTTTTCCAAGATATTCTTCTCAGGACGAAGTGACCGCCGAGATGGCACGCGATGCCGGAGCTTCAATCATCGTGATCACCGATAAGCCGAGTTCCCTGCTTGCACAATATGCCGATATTCTTCTCACAGTCCCGGTAGACAGTAATACATTCTTCAACTCTATGATCGGTCCGCAGTTCGTAACAGAGTCTTTGCTGGAAATCATCAGCCATAAGGCCAAAGGAATTGAAAAAAGACTTAATACGATTGACAAATATCTGAATAAACTCGGAAATTATTAACAAAGAAAACCTGCCGCAGATTTTCTCACAAGTCTCATCAACGATTATGACTTGTCGGAAATCTGTGACAGGTTTTCTCTCTCTTCTATCTGCGCTGTCAGGATTTTTACCAGTCTGCGCTGTTTTGCATATAATTTGATCATGTTAAATACCCGTTGATATACAATCCGCATATCAAACGGACGCCTGATATAATCCACGGCACCGGCTTCGTAAGCTCTCCAGATAGATTCTTCCGAATCCTCTCCTAATATTACAATTACCGGAATGTCGTCTATCCACTGTTCTTGATTCATATATTCCAGTACTGCAAATCCATCCATCTTTGGCATCACAATATCCAGAAGTATCAATGCTATATCATTTCCATATTTCTCCAGCTTCTCCACACATTCGTTCCCGTTTTCCGCTTCTATGATCTGGTACTTGTCCTGCAATATTTCTACCAGAAGTTCTCTGTTGATCTTAGAATCATCTACAATAAGAATCAGCGGTCTTAGAATATCCGTATGCTCAACATGATCCTCCTCCGCTATTTTCTGATCCATTTCCTCTACCATTGCAGTATCTTTATACATTTTAGCAAGGTACATCTGTTTATCCGCTCTTTGGACAGCCTCTTCCACTGTCTCTTCTGTCGCTGACACACCTCCGATGCTGACCGATAACTTAATCCGATTATATCCCGGTACACTCGTTTCAGCAATTTTTTCTTAATCTTATTCAGCTTCTGCACAAAGTTCTCATTGTCAATCTCCGGCAGTATAAGCAGAAATTCATCCCCTCCGTACCTGATCAGTTTATCTGTCTTTCTGATATATTGCGTATTACTTCCACCACTGTAATCAGTGCCATATCCCCTGCGTGATGACCATGCATATCATTATATAACTTAAAATCATCTACATCAAGAATCGCAACCCCTGCTTTTCCCTTTACATGCTTAATCTCATCTTCATAGTATCTCCGATTATAAGCCCTGTCAGCGCATCCCTGTAAAGCTTGTCATTATAAACAGAAAGCTTCTGGACCATCTTCCCATATCCAACCGCATCAATCAGTGTGTCTTCATCCAGCTTCTTCAACATCTCCATTACATACGGTTTTCCATCAATCTCCACATATCTTGAAAATACCTGAAAAATATCCGAATCCAGAAATTCCAGCTTTGCTGCCTGTTTCTTTTCTCTCAGCGATTTCATAGATATGCAATTCTCACACGGCTTTGCCTTATTCCAGAATGAATAGCACTGACACATCTCCATTGCATCTGCATCCGGACTGTGTTCTGCTCTCTTCTCCAGCATCTCACCATCAACCAGACGTACAATTGAGAACACTTCTCTCAGGCACTCCATCTTCTGTTCTGCCTGCTCCATTGTCATACAGTCCTTCTTATCCGTCATCGCACACCTCATTCTTTCTGTCCTTTCCTGCTACTTTTTCTCCAAACATACTGTCTATATTTTAACATATAATCTATGATTTTGAAGATGGGATCCATATGTACTCATTCTTCTTTTCTTCCGCCAGAAATAGTACGGGATCAGACAAAGTAATGTTGCCCCCCATGCCATCGGATAACTGATCAGCAGGATCTCCACCTTATGATGCATCTTCGTAAGGATTATGATCCACGGAAGCCTTACAAAGAACAGACCTCCGAATGTAAATATAGTCGGCCAGAGGACATCTCCCAGACCACGCAGTCCTCCGGACAGATTCTCAAGCAGCACACTCAACAGATAACTCGGAATCAGGAAACGTAACATATATACTCCTATCCCGATGACCTTTGGATCTGTCGTGAACATATGGTATAACGGTTCGCAGAATGCAAACAGGACTATAATAATAGCTCCTGTAAATATATAAGAGATTACTACATTCACCCGGATACTTTTATATACCCTGTCCATCTTTCCTGCCCCGTAGTTCTGTCCGGCGAATGTGGTCACTGCCGCACCAAGCGCACTCGATACTGTCCAGAAGATCATATCAAGCTTTCCGTAAGCTGCCCATCCTGCAGCGGTATCTGTACCAAAACTGTTGACGGATGCCTGGATCACTACATTCGTCACACCGTAGGCACATGCCTGGAGTGCCCCCGGAACACCGATTTTCAATTCTTTCCGCAATACTCCGGCATCCATCCGGAGTTCCCGGAACTTAATTTCATAGCATCATATGCCCTGGTCAGCGACCAGGTAACCAGAACTGCACTGACGCATTGTGAAATAACCGTTGCGAGTGCTGCTCCCGCAATTCCCATCTTCATTCCTACCACCATGGCAATGTCCAGTATGATATTCATCACACAACAGATCAGCAGATAGAGAAGCGGTCTTCTGGAATCTCCGACCGCCCTCATGATTGCCGATCCCATATTGTAGACCAGCGTAAACAGAATTCCCATAAAATAAATTCTGAGATAAGTTATGGAATCCGTCATCATATCCTGTGGTGTATTCATGATCTTAAGCAGCCAGGGTGTCAATACTGTACCGGTCAATGATACGATCAGACTGATCACGACAGAGAACAGATATGCTGTATGTATCCCCACGTGCAGGCTCTTCCTGTCCTTTGCACCATAATATTGTGCGATAATAACTGCCGCCCCATTCGCCAGACCATTGAAGAAGGTAACAACGATCGTCGATAATACGGCTGCCGGTCCTCCGACACTTGCAAGTGCCGCTTTCCCACGAAGCGGCCTACAATGATTGTATCCACCGTTGTATATAACTGCTGGATCAACGTTCCAAGCATGATTGGGAAAAAGAAGATCAACAGTTGTTTCCAGATAACTCCTTCCGTGATCGCATTTTTTTCAATCGTTTTTTCCCCCATTTTTTTGTCCCTCTCCTGCATTTTCCACATTTTTTGTTTTTTCCCTATGTAATTTCCCCTTTAGTGAACTACCCATTGTCTTAAGCCAATGGGCTTCCTGCTTCATCGACCTCGTAACCTACTATCTCCACAGGCGTTAATTTGGGCAGTCCCTGCCTATATATTTCTTTATGCTATTTGTCTTAATCCTTCTGTCAGTATATTTTTCGCAGCATTGATATCCCTGTCATGTTCTGCTCCGCATTTCGGACATATCCATGTCCTCACTGACAAATCTTTTGTATCTGGATTCTGATACCCACAAACAGAACATAATTGACTACTAGCATAAAATGTATCTATTTTGATGTATTTCCTGCCATTCCATTTTGCCTTATACTCTAACTGTCTTGTCAGCTCATACCATGATACATCACTTATGCTTTTGCCAGATGATGATTTTTTACCATGTTTTTTATCTGTAAATTCTCTGAAACTATCACTTGGTTTTCGCTGATAATCTCATGTGAAACTTTATGTAGATAATCTTTTCTTATATTCCTTATTTTCTCATGGCATAATGCTATCTTTTTCTTTGTTTTATAATAGTTCTTACTTCTCTTTCCTTTATGTGACAGTTGCCTTTGCAGCTTTACAAGCTGTTTCTCGTATTTTTTTTATGATTTTTAGACTCTCATATACCTTCCCATCGGAAGTAATACATAAATCTTTAATTCCTAAATCGATTCCTATGTTATGATTTGTATGTGCCAGTTCCTTATGCTCCGTTTTTACAAGTATGGACACATAGTATTTTCCACTGGAAATCTGCGAAATGGTCGCTGACTTAATCTGCCCACTATATTCCCTGTGTAACCTTGCTTTTACCGCTTTTAATTTTGGCAATTTTATCTTCCCTGTCTCAAAATCTACCGCAATATTTCCATTTGTGAAGTTTGTTGTGTATGATTTATGGTTATCGTGTTTGCTCTTGAATTTCGGATATCCTGCATGCTCCTTAAAGAATTTTTGATATGAAGCGTCCATGTTATAGATTGCGTTGGTCAGAGCAAATTTATCTATTTCTTTTAACCATTCATAGTCTTTCTTTAATTCTCTGTTACAATAATTATTACAATCCGTTTTACTAACTGACTTTTTCTCTTTCTCGTATATTTCTTTCCGATATGCCAATGTCTGATTGTAAACAAAACGGCAACAGCCAAATGTTTTTGCAATCTGAATTCTTTGTTCGCTATTAGGATATATCCTGTATTTATATGCTTTTAACACCCACTGTCGCCACCTTCCTACCCTTGATTTTCTATATATTTCTCAACATCTCTTCTGAAACATTTCCTACACTGCAGACAAAATATCCGTCCGTTCAAAAAGTATGTTCTTTCCAGAAATGTTTTCGCAGATAATCCGGATATCTTTTCCAAATATGATATGTTGTATAATTCTTCATCAGATTTACTATTTTACTGATAGACATTGTTGGTTCTGTTTCTATCATGTAATGAATATGATCTTTATCTGTCTCCATATATCTGATAATGACTTTATGCTTTTGACATATCTCATAAGAAAACTGCTTTATATCATCTGATATTTGTTTTGACATCAGCAATTTCTTTCTATACTCTTGCATACGGAAATAATATGATACTGTAACAAATATTTGTGTCTGTTTTTGATTTCCACGTTCCCATAACGCAAGTGTAGCACAAACCTCCGCTTCCGGCTACCTTAACCCACCGTCTAAAGCCAGTGGGATTGCGGTAGCCCGATTTCAAATGAGTGACATTCCCACTTTCATCACTCCGGCCAAGACCATCACCCATATTGGATTCATTTTACTTTTCGAAGTAATATCATACAAACCACAAAAATCACTACCAGACTCCACTTCGTCCCCGCAAGTGCGATCTGATCCCTGCTTCCCCAGAATGCCGTGATCATGATTGCGATCCCTGCTGATGCGATCATCGCCACAACGGCAGGTCTTAAAGACCCCAGCACGCCTTGCAGTACCTCCATACTGCGATATTTTAAATAGAGTTTTGCAATGACAGTTACGATGATGCATGAGGCAGAATGCATCCAAATGTTGCCGCCAGCGCACCCGGTATTCCCGCAATCTTGATTCCGACAAAGGTTGCCGAATTTACCGCGATCGGTCCCGGTGTCATCTGGGAGATTGTAATAAGATCCGTAAATTCCGACATACTAAGCCAATGATGTCCCGTCACAACCTGTCCCTGTATCAAAGGCATCGCCGCATAACCGCCGCCAAAGCTGAACATCCCAACCTGTAAAAAACTAAAAAAAGCTGCAGATATATCATTTGCCTGCTCCTTCCTGTTCATACATGTGCGTAAAACACCCAGCGATCCACATATGATCACAATATACACAACATTTACCTCAAATACACAGGATGCTACAAATGCCCCTGCCATGATCAGCAGTGAGATTCCGTCCTTTTCCTTCACTATGCCTGCTCCCATCTCATACGTCACCGATGCAATCACCGCTCCGACTCCCGCCTGCATGCCTTCCAGCATCTGGCTTACCAGTCATTACTACGAAATGTATTATAACAGACCGAAAGTAACAATATAATAACAAATGGCGGAATAATTGTTCCAATGATCGATATCAGTACACCGGTAATTCCCGCAAGCTTATATCCTACGACAATCGCTCCGTTTATCGCAATCGCCCCGGGTGAAGACTGTGCGATCGCAACCAGATCCAGCATTTCTTTCTCTTCGATCCAGTGAAGCTCATCTACGAATTTCTTCTTCATCAAACTCACGATCACGTAGCCACCGCCGAATGTAAATGCGCTTAAATATAATGTTGAAATGAATATCTTCCATAAGACTTTTTTTCTGCTGTTCATATTCGATTTCCTTTTTCTCCTGTGATTTCAACTCTTGGGCTTTTCTTTAAATATTTTCCTCATAAAACAGAGCTAAATTCCCCGGCAGTCCACTTCTTTCATTCCCTGTGCAATCTTTTCCTTGCTGGCGAATGCTTTCATTGAAATCTTCTTCCATCTGTTTCTTCACATCCTCTTCTGAGATTTCCATCAGATTTGCATAATCTGCGTACTCTCTGTGATACTCTGCATCAAGAGAAGATTTGACATAGGATTGGGCATCGAAATCATTTTGTAATCTCTTCATCCTGTCATCCCCATGCTTTTACTTTACGAAAAAATCAACAAATTTTTCAACTTTTGCTGGCAGTTTAAATTTATATTCTTTTCTGTCATAATTAAAAGAAAACTTTCCACCAAACAATCCTGCCTTTCCTTGGATATTTTTCATATCGGGAATGTGAATCTTTGCCAGTTGTTCACCATAAGAATTATCAATATTAGCTCGATGAATATATAAAATGTCTTTGTTTACACTCAACAATACCAATCCACTTTGCGTTCCTATAACTCCACCTATAATTTTATTGCTTGAAGCATAAATATATATTTTTTTATTATCCAATGCTTTATTATTTTTCAAATATTCTTGCACAGTATCTACTTTCATTTCTATCCTTCTTGGTATTCTAAAAATTCTTTCGCTAAACTTCTTAATTCTTCATCATACTTCGAGTCTTTCACTATTGCTTTTAAAACATCCATATAAACGTTTCTTTCTTCCAAATTGACATCATTTAGAATTCTATTTAACATCCATACAGTATGTTCTGTCGGTTTACGTTTTATTGATTCTAATAATAATTTTTCATATCCTTTTTTATACTTCTTTTCCATAAAATGAACAAGTGGTCCTGGCATACCATAGTCAATCTTAGGATTTTCTTCCATAAAGTGTAGTATCCATTCAATATACAACATACTATCTTCTTCTTTAATTATATTAAG
>ENA-OQDF01000263-OQDF01000263.1-human-gut-metagenome-genome-assembly--contig:-NODE-263-length-21098-cov-7.770969_pt1 | contig 21098 bp, 25 predicted proteins | sample MGYA00242769_ERZ504597 | MGnify/ENA primary metagenome ERZ504597 (study PRJEB26092, sample SAMD00036305) | human gut metagenome | host: Homo sapiens | study: EMG produced TPA metagenomics assembly of...
CGCGGAAACGTGGCCGAACCGTTGATCGTGCACAAGAAGTTTTCGTCGGTATCAGACGCCCGCAAGTATGTGGGCGATCTGCTTGAGATGGTGCAGCTTCCGCGCGCTACATGAACCGTTTCCCGCACGAGCTGTCCGGCGGCCAGCGCCAGCGCGCCTCCTTGGCACGCGCGTTGGCGCTGAAGCCGAGCCTGCTCATCGCCGACGAACCGACCTCCGCGTTGGATGTGTCGGTGCAGGCGAAGGTGCTGGAACTGTTCAAGAAGCTGCAGGCCGAAATCGCTTCGCATGCCTGTTCATCACGCACGACCTCGCCGTGGTAGACATGCTCGCCGACCGCATCATGGTGATGCACAAGGGCCAGATCGTGGAACATGGCGATGCGGACCAGATCATGCAGAATCCGCAGAACCCGTACACGCAGAAGCTGCTGGCCTCCCTGCCGGTGCCCGATCCGCGCGAACAGCGCAAGCATCGCGAGCATCTGCATGAGCTGCTTGCCGCCCAGCAGTGAGCTGATCCACGGAATCTAATAAAATGAATCCCCGCAACGCTTGAAACGTTGCGGGGATTCCATTTTATGATGTATGGAAGGCGATTTCAGCGGATGGTGCCGTTGAAGGCAAACTGGGCATGGGAATCGCCATTCGCCTTGGCCTTCAGATATTCGCGTACGTAAGCCATGCGTTCCACCGTGGTGGCTGCCAACGGTTCGGGCAGAGCATCAGGGGAGAACCAGCCTACGCTGAGGCTTTCCTCATCGCCGACGAACGGCTCCGTGTTGCCATTCGGATCGGGCCTGCAGATGAACAGGTGATCCATGTACATGGTGTTGTCCCCATTCGCATAGGTGAGGACCTTTCTGGACGATTTGACCGACACCAGATCGGTGACGACCACATCCACGCCGGTCTCCTCCTTGACCTCGCGGGCAACGGTATCGGCCGGTTCCTCTCCGGGCTCGTTGATGCCATACACCATGCCCATTCGCCGGTGTCGGAACGACGCCCCAACAGCACACGGCCCTGCTCGTCCTCGACATAGCCGGAGACGCCCATGAGCCATAACAGATCGTGGCCTATTTTTTCACGTAGCGAGAGTACGAATTCAGGCGTGGGCATGATGCGTCCTCAGGCCTTCGCGCCTTCGGCGGCCATATCGGCCATCCATGCCTCGACATCGTCGATCTGCTTCGGAATGCCCGCGGAAATCCATTCCGGACCATCCTCGGTCATGAGCACGTCATCCTCGATACGAATGCCGATGCCACGGTATTCCGGCGGAATCAGCAGATCATCCTCACGGAAGTACAGGCCCGGTTCGATGGTGAAGATCATGCCCGGACGAATCTTGGCGTTCTGATACGACTCATAACGCGCCTGCGCGCAATCATGCACGTCGAGACCCAGATGGTGGGCCACGCCGCAGGCGAGCCAACGGCGATGCTGCTGGCCTTCAGGAGAGAGCGACTCCTCGACATCGACCGGCAGAATACCCCAGTCATGCAGACGTTCGGCGATCACGCGCATGCACGCATGATGGATGTCCGAATACGTGGCGCCCGGCTTGGCCGCCTCGAAACCGGCCTGCTGGGAATCCAACACGGCCTGGTACAGCTTCTTCTGGAAATCGGTGAACTTGCCGTTGGTCGGGAACGTGCGGGTGATGTCGGCGGTATACAGGCTGTTGACCTCCACACCGGCGTCGATGAGCAGCAGCTCGCCCGACTCCACGGTACCGGTATTGCGCATCCAATGCAGAATCGGAGCGTGGGCGCCGGAAGCGATGATGGTGTCGTAGCCGACCTCGTTGCCTTCTTCACGGGAGACGGCGTTGAACGCGCCCTCCAGCATGCGCTCCGAACGCGGCTTGCCAAGGGAAGACGGAATCTTGCGCAGAATGTTGTCGAAACCATGCTTGGTTGCCGCGACCGCCTTGCGCATCTCACGAACCTCATACTCATCCTTGCACATGCGTGCCTCGGCGGCGAATTCGTGCAGCTTGTCATCGGCAGCGGTGTTGTTGTCCGGATCGGCGAAACCGTTGGCTTCACGGATCTCCTCGACCATGCTGGTAATCGCCGGATCGGCTTCGCGGATCACGCGCACGCGCACCGCGCCGGCCTCAGTGCCGACATCCTTGCTCAACGCGTCGGGCAGCTGCGCGATGTCGTTGGTTTCGATGCCGGTCATCGCGGTCATTTCCTTCACACCGGCACGCGGACCCACCCAATACTCGCCATAATGGGCGTTCATGAAAAAGTCCTGCGTGTAATGGTTGGCACGCGGAGCCACGAACAGTTCCGGAACATGCGTCTTGCCGGCCTTCGCCTCCGGAGAATCCGGATCGACGGGATTCAGCACCAGCACCGCGCCGGCCTCGAAATCCTCACCCAAACCGGTGTAGTAGGAAAACGTCGTATCCGGACGGAACGCGTAATCGCAATCGTTGTTGCGCACCTTCGGCTGTCCGGCCGGAATCACGATACGCTCGCCCGGGAACGCCTTGCCCAATGCCTCCAGACGCGCCGGCGTGTACTTGGAGGACTCCAACGGCTCGATCTGCGGCTCGTTGTCATCCCAACCGGTGGTCATGAACTCCTTGAACGCCTCGGAACGCGGACGCAGCGAACGATTGTTCACACGATCGCTCATGGCCTGATCCGGTCCCGGAGCGGCCTCCCGCTCCATCTTCTCGTATTCCTTGTCCTTGTCAGTAATGACTTCGCCCATCACATCTCCTGAACATGCATTCGTAACGTACGGAAATTACCGCAACCCATCCTATAACTTTTCCCGGCGCGCAACGTTCATGCGGACATCTAGAATGGGAAAAGTTTAGTGTGCTGTCCGCAAGGTACGGGAGGAAAACGGGAAATATGTCATTCGAACATCCCAATCGCAACAACGAAAGCATGATCGACGTCGAACGCGACATCATGAGCCGTCCATCGGAACGCAACACCACCAATCTCGACCTGCAACGCATGAAGATGATCCTCGACATCATGGGCCATCCGGAGCAGTCGTTCCGCGTCATCCACATCACCGGCACCAACGGCAAGGGCTCCACGGCACGTATGGCCGAAGCATCTGCCGCGCCTACGGCATGCGTACGGCCTATACACCTCGCCCCATCTGGAACACGTCAACGAGCGCATCGCCATCGACGGCCAGCAGCTGTCCGACGACGATTTCGTCGACACCTGGGACCAGGTCAAGGACCTTGTCGCCATCGTGGACATGAAAATGGACGAGCTGGGCAAGCCGAAGATGAGCTTCTTCGAAGTGCTCACCGCCATGGCCATCTGGAAATTCGCCGACGCGCCGGTCGACGTCGCCATCGTGGAAGTCGGCATGGGCGGCCGATGGGACGCCACCAACGTGCTCGACGCGGACGCGGCCATCATCGGCCCGGTCGACATGGACCACATGGCATGGCTCGGCGACACCGTGGAGGAAATCGCCACGGAAAAGGTCGGCATCATCAAGCCGAACTGCACCGCCATCATCGGCCGCCAGCCACACGAGGACGAGGTCATGCCGATTATCGAGGCCGCGGCCAAGGAGAACCACGCCAGCTTGGTGCGCGACGGCGTCGAATCGGAAGTCGTCACCCGAGTGCGGCCGTCGGCGGCCAGGTGGCCACCCTGCGCACTCCGAACGGCACTTACACGGAAGTACCGATCGCCAAATTCGGCGAGCATCAGGCACACAACGCGCTCGCCGCACTGTGCGCGGCGGAAGTGGTGATTCCCGTCAACGGCGCGTTGGACGGCGATTTGGTGGCCGAAGCGTTGAGCAGCGTACGCATTCCGGGACGTATCGAACAAATTCGTACCTCGCCTACCATCATCCTTGATGCGGGCACAACGTGAACGCGGCCGAATCGCTGCGTGCCGCCATTGAAGAGAACTATGATTTCCAGCAGCTCGTCGGCGTGGTCGCCATGATGGAGGACAAGCAGGTCGAGGAGTATCTGGGCGTGCTCGAACCGTTGCTGAGCCATGTGATCGTCACCGAGAACTCGTGGCGTGACCGAGTGATGCCGGCTGAGGATCTGAAGAAGATCGCGGACCGTGTTTTCGGGCCGGAACGCGTCACCTGCATTCCCGAATTGCCGGACGCCATCCAGGAAGCCGTCAACATGGTTGATGCCGATGACGAACTGGGCGTCGGCTACGGTCATGGCGTGCTCGTCTGTGGCAGCTTCACAACCGCCGGTGATGCGCGACTCATGCTGGAGGAGAAGATCAACTCCGACCTGAAGAAGCCAAAGGCCGAACGTGTGTTCCAGGAATCCGTCGATCCGGAACCGCGCAAAAAGCAGGACGAGGCTGACGTGGATTTCGAATCCGACGCCAACCCTGATTTCAACATCAACGATTTCGGCAGCGTCGGTCCGGACGATTCCGTTTTAGCAGACGCCGATGCGGATGAAATGGATGAGGCGGCGGATGCCAACGAACCGGCGGATGCGGAAACGGCTTCGGAAAACGAAACGAAGTGACGAAGCGAAACAACATCGGACGATGACGCCATACGTGCGGCGTACACCGTCCATATAAAACAAGATTGTGGGTGACTTCCCATTGCCTGGGGAGCCACCCACAATCTTGTTTTATCGTCCGACGCCTAAGCAGTCGAAGATAGGCGTGACAAATAATAGCTACGCGCGCAACGCTTCGGCCCGCGCCACGGTATCTTCCACCAGCACGGCCTGCGCGTCGATGACCGGCAGCTGGGGCAGCGGAAACGCCTCGTTGAGCACGCTCAGCTCGGTGCAGCCCAATATCAGCGTGTCGCACGCGCAGGGGCCTGCCGGATCGAGCATATCGCGCAACACCGATTCGTAGCGTTCCAGATTGAGCTCGCCACTACCTTTCACATCGTCATAAATCAACGAAGTGATACGGGCCTGCAACTCGTCGGTCGGTTCGACGAACGTGTACCCGGCCTCTTCGACGGCACGCTTGTACACGCCGGATTTGCGCGAACCCACGGTGCCGAGGAAACCGACCCGCGGAAAACGATCCTTCGGATAACGCTGAGCCATGCGTGCCACCGCGCCGCGTGGCATATGTAGAATCGGCACCGTCGTCAACGCCTGGAAATCGTCATAGAAATAGTGCGCGGTATTGCAGGTGAGCACAATGAAACTCGCGCCCATCGCCGTTGCCTTCTCGATATCGTCGGCGAGTACGGGGAAGGGATTCTCGTCGGATTCGCCGAGAATGTACGCGGTGCGGTCCGGCACGGAGGAATCGTTGAAGACGATGTAGTCCAGATAATCCTGATCGCAATGGGCATGCGTGGCGCGGTTGACCAAGCGGATGTAGCTTTCGGTGGCCAGCGTGCCCATGCCGCCCAGTACGGCGAAAAACGGTCGTTTCACTTAAGCTCGCCCTTCTTGGTGAAGTACTTGGCATAGCTCTTCTTGTAAATCGAGAACATGTGCCGAATCATCAGCCAACGCAGCGGATTCATATCCTTGGAATACTCCAAGGTGGTACCCCAATCGCCCGATTTGAGCATGAGCTTGCCGGTTTCCTTGTCAGTGCCTTCTGCGACGTAATCAAGGAAAATCGACTTCGGAATCTCAAGCCACAGTTTCGAACCGCGGCCGAACAGGGTGTTGCCGTCGAACGGCGTGTCCTCGACGAGGTCGTCGACGAAATACTTCGCCAGATTGAAGCCGTTCAGCGTGACGAAATAGCTGGAACGTCCTTGGCGAAGGTTGATTTCGAACAGCTTGTACTCGCCGTCGCGTTCGTCGTACTTCATGTCGAAATTGGCCACGCCCTCGTATTTGATGTCCTCGAGGAAAGCCTTGATACGACGGAACACACCCTCGTTGTAGTCGGGCAGAATGGCCGCATAGTTGCCCGCGGCGACAGGGGAGGGATCCTCCAGCAGCGGGTGGCCGAGGAACATCATACGCACGCGATGATGCTGGTCCACATAGGCGTTCAGCACACGCATACGGGAATCGTCGCCGGGGATGAAGTCCTGAATCACCATTTCGGACGTGTATCCGGCATCGTACGCACGCTTGATGATGGTCTCCAATTCGGCCGGATCGTTGAAGATGTAGGCCTTGCGACGGCCCTCGAAATCGATGTTGAGCCATTCCACCGAATTCGCGGGCTTCATGGCCACCGGATAGCTGAACGGCAAATCACGGTAGCTCCTGCCTTCACCTCATCGGCGGTGACGGTGCGCGTCTTCGGATGGGGCAGATCATACTGCTCGCAGATCTGGTAGAACGTGGACTTGTAGGCGAGCCGGCGCGAAAGGTTCACGTCAAGCGTGTTGTATACGAAATATTCGCGAAGATCGTCGCCGCACTGGCTCAGCAGATTGGCGTACACGTCGCCGCAGGGGATGAGCAGCAGCACGCGTTCCGGATCCTCGGCCTTCATACGCTTGCCGAGCTTGAGCATGAAATTACGGAACGTGACGAAGTTGTTGAAATCGTCGACGATGTGCACGTTGACGATACGGCTGAATTTCGTGGGGCTCAGCTGGAAATACGCATACGCCTCGGAAACGATGCCGTACTCCTCATGGAACGCCCTGGCCATGCCGTAGACGTTGATGTCGCTGCCCAGCAGAATCGGTTGGAATCGTGTCATAATGCCTTCACCTTAGTTGTTATTTGAGACGGAACACGCGTTCCACGATGCGGTCGTCGCCCTCGTAAGGGATGTGCTTGCCGTGGTCTTTGAACCAACGTTCGTTGCCTTTGCCGATGATGAGGATGATGTGCAGATGCTCGGGATCCTTGCGATCGTGGCTTACCGTGGTCTCCACGGCTTCGGCACGGTCGAGAATGGTCTTCACGTCAAGCTGCGGGTTGGTGACGCTGTCGTTCATGTCCGCGCAGACCTGTTCCACAGGCTCGTCGTCGGTGTCTTCGAAAGTGAGCACGAGATGGTCGATGCGGTCCTGCGCGGCGTGGACGATTTCGGCGCGGCGATCGTATGCCTTGTTTCCAGCGGAGCCGGTGATGAGCGTGATTTCCGGCTTTTCGCTGCCGTAACGCTGATCGACGTAGTCAAGCAACGCGGTGACGGACGCGTAGTTATGCGCGTAATCAACAATGGCGATGGTGTTCGACGCGTGTCCTTGAAATGCTCCATACGTCCGGCGATGCGTACCGGCTCCATCTCACGCAACGCGTCCTTGGCCTGTGCGGAACCGAAATCGAAACCGGCCGCATGGGCGATCGCGACGGCCGCCGCCGCGTTCGCATAGTTGAAATCGCCGTCCAATGTCAGGCTCAACTCGCCGATCGAGGTGCCGTCGATGACGATGGAGAAGCGGCTGTGATCGTCATTCGCCGGCGCGGCCATGACGTCTGCCGTGGAATCGCCGCCAAGCGCGAACGTGGTGACGGGAACGCTGGCATGACGTGCGTCCTGCCGGATGAGGTCGGCGCGCGCGCAATCGGCACCCAATACGAGGGCACGGCAGTTCTTGACGATCTGACGCTTGCAGTGGAGATAATCCTCGAATGTCGGATGCTCGATCGGGCTGATATGGTCCGGGCTGATGTTGAGGAACGCGGCCACGTCGAATGTGAGACCGAACACGCGGTCCACCTTGTAGGCCTGCGAGGAGACCTCCATGACGAGATATTCCATGCCGTTATCAACGGCCTCGCGCATCATGCGGAACGCATCCATGGATTCCGGCGTGGTCAGATCGGATTCCACGTAGGTGTGGCCGTCAAGACAATTGTCCACGGAGGAAAACAGCGCGCACTTGCCGCCGGAACAGCCGTTGAGCATCGCCTGCGTGAGATAGGCGGTGGTGGTCTTGCCTTTGGTGCCGGTGATGCCGACCACCTTCAACTGGTCCTGCGGACGACCATAGAATTCAGCCGATAGCAAAGCCATGGCCTTGCGCACGTCATCCACAATAAGGCCCGGAGCTTGCGTGGCGTCGGAGAAGTCGTTCTCCGACACATAGGCGGCAAGGCCGCGTTCGTCGATGCCCTGCAGATATTCGGCCTTGAAACGGCCCTTGCAGCACAGGAACGTGCCCGGCTCCACCTTGCGGGTGTCGTAGGTGATTGCGGAGAACGGCTCGTCGAATCCCTTGATGTCGTGCGGATCAAGCGTCCAGACATCGCCGCGGATGATTTCGCGCAGCAGTCCGTGCCTATCGAGCAGTCGGGCCGCCGATTCCAGAGTCAAAGCCATGTTTTCGTGTTCTCCCTGTGTATGAGACGCCGAGCGGATACCGAAGAGCCATTTTAGCGGCAACCATGTGCACGACGTGTGACGTCGGGGAAGTTACAATGAGAGTGTGACTGAACAAGAAACGGAATCCATGGCGGGCCGGCGCGCGCGGTTTGAGAAGCTTGCCATGCCCGTTGTGGACTCGCTGTACCGGCAGGCGATGAAACTGACCAACAATCCCGACGACGCGCAGGATCTGGTGCAGGACACCTTCGAACGTGGATTCAAGGCGTTCGACTCCTTCAAAGAAGGAACGAATTTCGCGGCTTGGATGACCACCATCGAACGCAACGCCTATTTCAACCAGTACGCCAAAGCCAAGCGACGGCGCAACGCGCCAACGATTCCACCGGCGAATACGACGACTGGGACCTGTATTCCGCGTCCGAGCATTCCTCCGAACAGCTCAAATCCGCCGAACAGGAATACTTGGACGCCTACGCGCCGGAGGAGATCATGGCCGCTTTGAACCGGCTTTCCCCGGAACGCAGGCAGGTTTTCATCGACGCGCGATCGACGGCAAATCATACAGCCAGGTAGCTGAGGAACAAGGCGTGAAAATCGGCACCGTGATGAGCCGCTCAACCGCGCCCGCACACAGCTGAAACGTGAGCTTGCCAATTACGCCAAGGAACGTGGCTATGCACTGCCGGGAAGGATCGACCATGAGCGAACCAATGGAACGGCACATCTCCATTACTTCGACCACCACCAACACGAACGGTGTGGTGACGCAGGTGACGCATGCCAGCGTGCATGTCGTGGCCTCCGGGGACTGCTTCGACCCGGAGACCTGTTGCGATGAACGCGAACGTGCGCTGATCGCAGCGATGCGCGCGTACCTGCGGCCGAAACACGCGCCGCAAAGCCTGATCGACAGGCTTGAGGCGACACTTGACCACTGTTGTGACGAGTAATTGGAAGGACGTGCGGCGTTTCATGCGCCAAGTGCCACGCTGATGTGACGCGAGGCGCGCCCGCCGCATCAGCGTCTGAATATGGGAAAACCCCGCGAACCGTAATGATTCCGCGGGGTTTTCCATGCTCTGTGACGCTATTCGCGCCGGCAGGGATCAGGCGTTCGGGCGCTTGCCGTGATTGGCGGCCTTCTTACGACGATCCTTGCGCTTACGTCCGCGCATGCCCATGATTGGACTCCTTTACTTGCGATTAATAAGCCTTCGGGATTATCGCACACGAGCGAGACGTTTGCCAAATTCAGCGTCCGCTGTGTGGCCGGGACTTATTCCGATGGTGATTATATCAGTCGAGCATCCCGATGAACAGCGCCGTGCTTGACGTCTCGCCCGGCTTGATGACGATGAGGTCCTTGCCGGTGTTGAACGCGTTCGCGTATGCCGTCTGCGGTTCCACCGCCACGCCGGCCGGATGCTTGATGGCCGGGAAACCGGTGCCGGTGCACACCTGGAACGAGGTGACGGTCTCGTCGCCGCCCACACGCACCTTCTTGCCGTCCGGACGGGTGAACACCGCGGTGACGGTGCCGTCTTCGGCATGCTCCAGATCCGTCCAAGCGTCGTCGAACGGCTGCTCGGTGAGCAGCGTGTCCTTACGCAGGTCGTACTTGGTGCCGTCCACCGGCTCGGTGCCGGTCGGAATGAGGTTCTCGTTGACGGTGACATGCGTGCGCCCCGGCACGGTCAGGCTGCACTTGGCGTTGTGGGCGTCGATCTCATCGCCGTATCCGTTGAAGCCGTTGGCGAGCCACGGGTGGATGGCCAAGGCCCACGGTGCGTCCGCATCGCCGTTGTTGTAGGCGCTGATGTTCAGATGCAGGCCATCGTCGGCGAGGCTGTACGTCGCGGTCACCACGATGTCGAACGGATATCCCTCCATGTTGGGGGCGCGCCAGCTGAGGGTCACGGCATCCTCTTTAAGGGAGACAAGCTTCCAGAACGCGCGCTTGCCGTAGCCGTGGATGGCGTTGTGGCGCTCATGCTCGTCGATCGGCAGCGTGTAGGTCTTGCCTTCGAAGGTGTATTCGCCATTCTCGATGCGGTTCGGGAACGGGATGAGCAGCTGGCCGTGGCAGCAGGTCACCATGTCATCCGGACCGGGGGAGACGATGATGTCCTCGCCCTGGTAGGTCAGTTTGCGCAGCGTCGCGCCCAACTCGGTGACGACGGCATGGTAATCGCCATGCGAAATGGAAAATTGCTGTCCGGTGCGTGGCGGCAGATTGGTGCAGGTCATAAATCACTCCATAGTGTTGTCGACTGTGTTTCCGCTACTATGTTACCGCTCACGATGTGGTGGTGGATGCGTTTGTCGTGTGGAAATTCTGCGGATGAAGACGGCCGATGTCGATTGACGGCGCCCGTGCCTTAATATTGGTGATTGCTGTTGTGATGGATGGATACGATTGGAAGGCGGCTTGACATGGGCAAATGCATCGTGCTGGCGGATCCGCGCGGATTCTGCGCCGGCGTGGATAGGGCGATTCTGACGGTGCGGACGATTCTCAAATCCGCCGATACGCCACGTGCCGACGGATTGCCGCCGGTGTATGTGCGCCGCCAGATCGTGCACAACAAGCATGTCGTCGAGGATTTGGCCGCGCAGGGCGCGGTGTTCGTGCAGGAATTGGCTGAGATCCCCGATGCCGCCGCCGAAGCCGGCATCCCAATCGTATTTTCCGCCCACGGCGTGTCTCCGGCGGTCAAAGCCGAGGCCGCGGCGCGCGGCATGCATGTGGTCGATGCCACCTGCCGCTGGTAAGCAAAGTGCATCGCGAGGTGCTGCGTTTTGTCAAGGAAGGTTACGAGATCATCTACATTGGGCATAAAGGCACGATGAGGCCGTTGGCGTGGTGGAGGAATCGCCGGAACATGTGCATTTGATCGAGCATGCGTCCGACGTCGACTCGTTGGATTTCCAACCTGACACGAAACTGGTGCTGCTTACGCAGACCACGTTGAGCGTTCGATGAGACCGCTGGCACGATCACCGCGCTCAAAGCTCGTTTCCCATGGCTTGAAATGCCGCCGAACTCCGATATCTGCTATGCCACGTCGAATCGTCAGGCGGCGGTCAAGCTCGTTGCCGAGCAAGCCGATTGCGTGGTGATTGTCGGCTCCGCGAATTCCTCGAATTCCGTGCGGTTGATGGAAGTCGCTCAGGAGGGACTTAACGCGCGGTACGCCTCAAAAACGGCTGTTGGCGCCGCTGGTCGCGCCCATCGTGTTGATGATGCTTCGGAACTTGACCCCGCATGGTTTGAAGGTGTCGAATCCGTGGGTATTTCCTCGGGTGCCTCCGTGCCGGACGAGCTGGTTTCCGGCGTGGTCGCAGCGTTGCAAGAACTTGGCTACCAGGATGTGAGCACCATCGAAACCATCAAGGAGAACATGCATTTCGTGCTTCCTGCGGAACTGCGCAAATAGCGCGAACCTTTCGCTTACGCAAGTGGGTGGTCGGAACATCGTGTTGTTCCGACACCACTTATGTATTGGTGTGATGTATCGGCGTGTTTTTTACCAAGTGCCGATTGGCGCCGCTACCGCGTCGAGCACCTTGAGCAGATCGTTGGGATTGACGCCGACTGAGAAACCGCGTTTGCCGCCCGACAGCAGGATTTCGTCGTATTGCAGCGCGCTTTCGTCAAGCACCGTCTTGTGGTGTGTGCGCTGGCCAAGCGGGGAGATGCCGCCGACCACGTAGCCGGATTCGCGCATGGCGACCTTCGGATCGGCCATCGCCGCCTTCTTCGCGCCGACTGCCGCGGCCAGCGCCTCAGATCCATATGTCCGCTGACCGGCACCACGCCGACCACGCGTTCGGAGCCGGTGTCCGCCATCAGCGTCTTGAACACCTGATGCTCGTCGAAACCGAGCTTGGTGGCGGCCTCAACCCCATAACCGTCATCCATGTGATCGTTCGAATGCGCGTATTCGTAGGTTTTGAACGGAACTCCGGCTTTTTCCAACTGCACGGTGGCCGGTGTGGAACCGGCGCCCTTCTCATGCTTTTTCTTTGCCATGCCGCCCATAATAAGCCTTCCACGTGTCCGTTGTGGCGTTTCGGATATGAAAAGGGGCTTCCGCCGAAGCGAAAGCCCCTTTGTCTGAGGTTCAGAGACGAACCGTGCGGATTACTCCGCGCCGATTCACTCGGAGATCTCGGCGAAGTACAGCAGGGTACGCACCATGTTGCAGGTGAAGCCGTACTCGTTGTCGTACCAGGAGACGGTGCGAGCCATGGTCAGGCCGTCAACGGTGTTGACATCGGTCTGGGTCGGATCGAACACGCCACCGTGGGTGTCGCCGATGATGTCGGAGGACACGATGCCATCCTCGTTGTAGCCGTAGAAGTCGGTGTCGGAGAAGGCGGCCTTGAAGGCGGCGTTGATCTCATCGGCGGTGACTTCCTTGTTCAGGACGGTGGTCAGCTCGGTGACGGAGCCATCCGGAACTGGATGCGCTGGGCGTGGCCCTGCAGCTTGCCGTTCACGGACGGAACGACCTTGCCGATGGCCTTGGCGGCGCCAGTGGAATGAGGAATGGTGTTGATGGCGGCGGCGCGGTTGTTGCGAGCCTTCGGGAAGCGCGGGCCGTCGAGGATCATCTGGGTGCCGGTGTAGGCGTGGATGGTGGTCATGAAGCCAGCCTTGATGCCCCAGTTCTCGTCCAGCAGCTTGACCATGGCGGCCATGGAGTTGGTGGTGCAGGAGCCGGCGGACACGATCACGTCGGAAGCTTGAGGGTCTCGTGGTTCACGCCGAACACGATGGTCGGGGTGGTCTCGTCCTTGGCCGGAGCGGAGATCAGGACCTTCTTGGCTCCAGCGTTGATGTGGGCCTGGGACTTCTCAGCGGAGGTGTAGAAGCCGGTGCACTCGAGCACGAACTCAACGCCGTCGTTCTTGACCCACGGGATGTTGTTGGCATCCTTCTCGGCATAGACCTTGTATTCCTTGCCGTCGACCACGATGGAATCGTCGGTGGAGGTGACCTCGACCGGGGTGCCATCGTCATGACGGAAGGTGCCGTGGGTGCTGTCGTACTTCAGCAGGTAGGCCAGCATGGACGGGGTGGTCAGATCGTTGATTGCAGCGACCTCAATGTCACCGGCCTGGCCGCCACGAGCCTGCAGCTCGAAGATACGGCGGAAAGCCAGACGACCGATACGACCAAAGCCGTTAATACCAATCTTAACTGTCATGTAATTCTCCCTTTAGGGTAGGCCACGCGTGTGCCAGGCACACTGAAGCCATTGTTTACCAACACCGTCCACTGTAGTGCGTCACCTGTACTTAGGGCAACGTTCCGAGGCGCGTGTTCCAAAATGCAGTGCGATTTTCAGTGAACGCTCACATGCATGTCCCGCATGCGTTCAACGGCCGCTTGGCTCGACCAGCGCGGAGGACACGTCCGTGTCCAATGCACCGAGATCTCCGGAGAAGCCATGCCATCGCGCCACGTGCGGCAGGGGAGCCTCGATGGGGAACGTGACGATGAGCGTGCCATGCTCCACCGTGATGCGGGACGGCCTGCCGGCAAGGAACTCGTTGCTCAGTCCGTTGACGCGCGTGCTGCTCATGTCGGCGTGGTGCAGCTCGTATTTCAATCCCGTTTCGCTTACGCCGGTCGAGATATCGCTGTGGGAGAACACGGAGACCATGCGTCCCGCAACGGCGTCGTCCGCCGGGAAATCGAGCGCGCCGTCGCAGATCGCGGTGACGATCGATCCGTCGCCGTGCAGGTAGCCGGTCGCGCCACGGTCGGCCAGTAGCGCCATAAGCTGAATATTGGAAATCGTATGGTCGATTCGTCCGCCGAGCGCGCCGTATATGTGGAACGTGCGCGCGCCGCGCAGCCAGCCGATCTTCAAAGCCGACAGCAGGTCGGGATCGTCCTTTTCCGAAGGCAATGCGATGGTGCGGTCGTTTTGCGTGGGGCGTCCGCCGGTAATCGAATCGAAGTCGCCGACCACGAAATCGGCGTCGATGCCGAAGGCACGGGCGTGGTCGAGGCCGCCGTCCGCGGCGACGACGAAGGCGTCATCCGGAATCGCAGGGGTCTCATCGTAATAATCGCCTGCGCCGAAGATCACGCAGGTGCGGGCATCGTGGGAATCCATACCCGGTAGTGTAGCCGTGACGGGCGAAAGGAAAGAATCGTCATTTTCATGGCTATGCGGCATACCTAAAATGTCTGAAACCTGTGGAGATTGTCACGCATGAATCGGTTCGGAGGCGCGGCGGCGGTTTTTCGACATGCGGATGCTGGTACACTGACACCGAGTTTGTTTTGAAGGGATTGCAGATAATGTGCGGAATTGCTGGTTTCGTCAACGATATGCCCATTGACGTGAAATGCCCGGTCCTCCAACGTATGACCGACATGATCGCGCATCGCGGGCCGGACAGCGAAGGCCATTACATCGACGAGCACGCGGCGCTCGGCCATCGAAGGCTCAGCATCATCGACCTCGGCGGCGGCCAGCAGCCATCTACAACGAGGATGGCTCGAAGGTCATCACCTTCAACGGCGAGATCTACAACTATCAGACGCTGCGTGAGGAATTGATCGCGGCCGGACACACCTTCACCACCAAAAGCGACACCGAGGTGCTGCTGCACGGCTATGAGCAGTGGGGTGTGGATTTGCTGCAGCGCGTACGTGGCATGTTCACTTTCGTGATCTGGGACAAGAACAAGCAGGAGCTGTTCGGCGCGCGCGACCATTTCGGCATCAAGCCTTCTACTATGCGAAGATGAACGGCACGTTCATGTACGCGTCGGAGATCAAGAGCCTGTTGCGCCACCCCGATTTCGTCAAGGAGCTCAACGCCGAGGCGTTGAAGCCGTATATGACCTTCCAGTATCCGGCGATCGGTGAGACCTTCTTCAAAGGCGTCTACAAGCTGCCGGAAGGGCACTATTTCACGTACCGGGATGGCAAGATGGACATCCACCGGTATTACGACGAGGATTTCCGCGAAGGCAAGCAGAAGCTGGGCGAGCTGGTGAACTCGATCGACCAGACGGTGTGCGATTCCGTCAAGGCGCACCAGATCGCCGATGTGGAGGTCGGCTCCTTCCTGTCGAGCGGTGTCGACTCCAGCTACGTCGCCGCCGTGGCGCGTCCGCAGCACACGTATTCGATCGGTTTCGGCAAAGGCACGTACAACGAATCGCAGCAGGCCGGCGAACTGGCGGAACTGCTCAAACTGAACAACACCGCCGAGTCGTTGACCGACGAGGAGGCGTTCGCCGCGTTCCCGCGCATCCAATGGCATCTCGACGAGCCGGACTCCAATCCGAGCTGCGTGCCGCTGTACTTCCTGTCCGCATTGGCCGCCAAAGACGTGAAGGTGGTGCTGAGCGGCGAAGGCGCGACGAGTTGTTCGCCGGATACATCGACTACGGCGTGCACACCAAATTCAGGCCCATCAAGGTGGTGACTCGCTGGCTCACGCATCTGCCAGCCGGCGCGCGCAAGGCGATCGCCCGGTTCTGCAAGGGCAAGACCTTCCCGGGCGCATGGCATCTGTACGCCAATCTTGCGCCGGCCGAGGAAAGCTTCATCGGACAGGCGCGTGTGTTTGAGGAATCGCAGTCCGAACAGCTGCTCAAGCCTGAATACCGCAAGGCGCCGAGCGTGCAAAGCATCGTCGACAAGACGTATGCGCGTGTGGAAGGCAAGGGTCTGAGCGAACTGAAGAAGAAGCAGTACCTTGACATGCATCAGTGGATGCCGGGTGACATTCTGCTCAAGGCCGACAAGATGACCATGGCGCATTCGCTGGAATTGCGTGTGCCGCTGCTCGACAAGGAGCTCATGGGCGTGGCCGAGCAGGTGCCTACCAAGTACCTCATCACCGACGAGAACACGAAATACGCGTTCCGCCAGGCGGCGGGACGTCATCTGCCCAAGGAATGGTACGACCGTGAGAAGCTTGGCTTCCCGGTGCCGATCAAGAAGTGGCTGCGTGAGGAGAAGTTCTACAAGTACGTCCGTTCCGTGTTCGAACGCGATTACGTCAGCCAGTTCTTCGACCAGGACGCGCTGCTGAAGATGATCGACGACAACTATGCCGGCAAAACCGACGATCGCCGCAAGATCTGGACCGTGTACTCATTCCTGACGTGGTACGACGTCTACTTCGTGCACGACGGCGAGAAGCCGGACGTCATCGCCATCGCCTGACGGCGGATGCCGTCCGAATGGTGACGAACACCCCGGGACCGGTGCGACACGCGCTGGTCCCCGGGGTGTGGTATTATCTACAAGGCTTGAGAAATCAAGAAAGCGGGATATCCCACCTGGAAGCCTTTCAGGGCCTCGGGTTCAGGCAGATGCCTTCCACCGGTCGTCTCGGTGAGATATGTAAGCCGCTCTTACGGGTTTACGGCGCGTTGTGATGCGTTTTGGCATGCCTTGAACAATCGAGACTTTGGAAACTGCCAATCAAAGGATGTTCCGTTGCATGGAATATGAGGATTGGAGTCATCATCAGCGACGAACCACGCATTAACGACGAGATTCGCGTCTCCCAGGTGCGTCTGATCGGCCCGAACGGCGAGCAGGTGGGAGTCATCGCGACTTCCGTCGCATTGAACCTGGCAAAGGAAGCGAACCTCGATCTCGTCGAGGTGGCGCCCAACGCGAAGCCTCCGGTCGCCAAGCTCATCGATTACGGCAAGTACAAGTACAACGAGAAGATCAAGGCTCGTGAGGCGCGCCGCAACCAGAGCACCGCGGAAATCAAGGAAATTCGCTTCCGTCTGAAGATCGACGACCATGACTTCGAGGTCAAGAAGGGCCATGTTGTGCGCTTCCTGAACGGCGGAGACAAGGTCAAGGTCACCATCATGCTGCGTGGCCGCGAGCAGTCGCGACCGATTGGCGGCGTCGAGTTGCTGCAGCGACTTGCCAGCGAAGTGGAGGAATACGGCACCGTCGAATTCGCTCCGAAGCAGGAAGGCCGCAACATCATCATGACGCTCGCGCCGAAGGGCAAGAAGGTTCACACCCAGTCCGAGCAGCGTCGTCGTGGCGATCAGTCCCGTGCCGAGCGTCAGGCCCGCCAGGCCGCCCGTTTGGCGGCCAAGCAGGAGGCCCAGGCTCAGGCGGCGGCAGCAGCCAAAGCCGCCGTGGCATCCGACAAACCGAAGACTTCCGAAACGAAGTAACAAACAAGGAGGGCAGCAATGCCGAAGATGAAAACTAATTCCGCCGCTTCCAAGCGCGTCCGCGTGACCGGTTCCGGCAAGCTGATGCACGCCGGCTCCGCAATGCGCCACAACCTCGAGCACAAGTCCGCTCGTAAGCGCCGTGAGCTGAAGGCCGACGGTGTTCTGGCCACTTCCCAGAGCAAGAACATGAAGAAGCTGCTCGGTCGCTGAGCATAGCGAGAGCTTAGAAACAAAGACTTAATAGAAAGCTGAGGAATCAAATATGGCACGTGTCAAGCGCGCAGTAAACGCCCACAAGAAGCGTCGCGTCGTTCTCGAGAGGGCTTCCGGCTACCGCGGCCAGCGCTCCCGCCTGTACCGTAAGGCCAAGGAGCAGCTGCTGCACTCCTTTACCTACAACTTCCGCGACCGCAAGGCTCGCAAGGGCGACTTCCGCAAGCTGTGGATCCAGCGCATCAACGCTGCCGTCCGCGCCGAAGGCATCACCTACAACCGCTTCATCCAGGGCCTGCACCTTGCCGGCATCGAGCTGGATCGTCGCGCTCTCGCCGAGCTGGCCGTCTCCGATCCGGAGGCTTTCAAGGCCATCGTCGAGCAGGCCAAGGCCGCTCTTCCGGCTGACGTGAACGCTCCGAAGGAAGCCTGAGTTTCCCCGACGGTTCACCTGTGAACTTCAGAACCCCCGATCCGGCAAACGGACGGGGGTTCTTGCGTATCGCGTTCCCCATACCGGATACTTTGAATAGACTTTCCGGAATGTTGATTTCCATCCAATGACGGCTTCCACTTGGAACGAACGTCCTTGGAATCCTCCATGCGGGCAACGCGTTCCGTACGGGAACGTGACGGAACGGACACGACAAATGATGACGATGCAAACGGAGGACCACGATGACGGATATCGAACGCTTGATTGATCAGTTCCTCGCGTACATCGACGTGGAACGAGGACTTGCGAAAGCCACGGTGCGCGCATATGACTCGGACCTGCGCAAATACAACGGCTGGCTTGCGACGCAAGGCATTCAAGACCTTAATGCAGTGACCACGCAGGACGTGGAACGATACATCGCCTTTCTTGACGATTCCGGAGAATCCGCGCGCAGCAAGGCACGAAGACTGGCCAGCATCCATGCATTCCATCGCTTCGCACTGAACGAACATGTGGTATCCAATGACGTTGCGGCACAGGTCAAGGCTCCCAAAGGCGCGACGACGCTGCCTGACGTGCTCACTGTGGACGAGGTGGCCAGTTTGCTGGACGCGATCCCCGTCTCGCAGAATCGGCCTCAATCCAAAGGCATGGCGGACATGCCCGACGATCCCGCGATGCTGCGCGACAAGGCGTTGCTGGAATTCATGTACGCCACCGGAGCCCGCGTGTCGGAAGCGTGCGGCGCGAATCTTGACGATGTCGACTTGGAATCGAACGTTGCGAGATTGATGGGCAAAGGCTCCAAACAACGTCTGGTGCCGGTCGGCAGTTACGCATGTGAGGCGATCGCAAGATACCTCAAAAACGGACGGCCGCAGCTCGAGTCGAAGGCGAAAGGGCCCACCGAACGACGCGCGTTGTTCCTCAACAAGCGCGGCAAACGACTGTCAAGGCAATCGGTGTGGGAGATCATCCGTGCGGCCGGGGAACGCGCGCATATCGACAAGCCCCTGCATCCGCACACATTGCGCCATTCCTTCGCCACGCATCTGATCCAAGGCGGGGCCGACGTGCGCACCGTGCAGGAACTGCTGGGTCACGCGAGCGTCACCACCACGCAGATCTACACGCATGTAAGCCCGGAGAACCTCATCGAGACATATCTGACCTCGCATCCAAGGGCAAGATAGCATGAGATGCATGTGTTGCTGCCGTTTCTGACGGCGATGATGGGCTAGCATGGAAACAGTGGAGTTTTTGACACGAGGATGTTGGTAAGGTAAACGGTATGCCTACGGATTTGCTTGGACGTGATTATGAGACGTTTCCCGCACCGGAGCCGCTGCAGACGCACGGTCCGGCAAGGGTCATCGCCATGTGCAACCAGAAGGGTGGCGTCGGCAAGACCACCAGTTCCATCAATATCGGCGGCGCGCTAAGCCAATACGGCAGGCGCGTGCTGATCGTCGACTTCGATCCGCAAGGCGCCGCCACGGTGGGTCTCGGCATCAACGCCAATGCGGTGGAGGACACCGTGTACACGGCGTTGTTCAATCCGCGCATGGACGTGCACAGCGTGATTCACCACACCGATTTCGAGAATCTCGACATTATGCCGGCCAACATCGATCTGTCCGCCGCCGAAGTGCAACTGGTCACCGAAGTGGGACGTGAGCAGGTGCTTGCCGGTGTGCTGCGCCAGGTCAAGGACGAGTACGACGTGATCATCATCGACTGCCAGCCATCGTTGGGCCTGCTGACGGTGAACGCGTTGACCGCGGCCGACGGTGTGATCATTCCGGTCGCTGCCGAATTCTTCGCGCTGCGTGGCGTGGCGCTGCTCATGCAATCCATCGAGAAGGTGCAGTCGCGCATCAATCCGAGCCTTGAAGTGTATGGCGTGCTGGTCACCATGTACACCCGTACCCTGCATTGCGAGGAGGTGTTGCAGCGTATCTACGAGGCGTTCCAAGGCAAGGTGTTCCATTCCGTGATTTCGCGTTCCATCAAGCTGCCGGATTCCACGGTGGCGGCCGCGCCGATCACCATCTACGCGCCGAACCACAAGACGGCGAAGGAATACCGTGAAGTGGCCCGCGAGCTGATCGCCAACGACATCGTGGCCTGAACTTTGCAAGAGCCCCGTTGGGGGCTCTTGGTGTTTATGAGCGACTCGACACACTTATAGTCATGTTGACTATAAGTGTTAGACTCCTTTCCTGTAAGCAATTCGAAGTATTGGAAGAGGCCATCAATTGATCATGGGCAATGTCTCGGAACGGCGCAAGCAGCTCCGCAGGTCGGCGTATCCGTGGTGATTCTGGCTTTGGGACCGGTTCCGCAGTCAGATGTGGGCGCTGGTGCCGCTTCGTCCGGCATGGGCTCCACCCTGTGGATGCCGCTGGTCAAACGCGTCCGTCAGCCTTTTTGGGGCAATGGGCGTTGCCGGGAGGCGGTCTGAGGGCCGACCATTCATTGGAACAGTCGGCGTATGCCGCACTGGAATCGACGACGTCGCTGCATCCGAAATATCTTGAGCAGCTTTACACGTTCGGCGATCCGGCACGTTCGCATGGCGGTCTGCCGATGGTGTCCATCGTGTACTGGGCCCTGGTGGGCGAGGCCGATGGACGAATCGACTTCGCCGGAGGGGACAACGTCAAGTGGTTCCCCGTCAACCATCTTCCGGAACTTGCGTTCGACCATCGCACCATCGTCGAATACGCCATGAACCGGCTTCGCGGCAAAATCGAATCGCCTGACATCGCCACTCGATTGGTGGGCGAGCGATTCACGTTGAGCCAACTGCATGACGTGTACGAGGCGATTGCCGGACAGCGTATCGATTTGGCGAATTTCCGCCGTAAAATGCTCGCTTCCGGACTGTTGGAAGACACCGGTGAGAAACTGCGGATCGGCCGTAACAGGCCGGCGGCGGTCTACCGGTACAGCCGGAAGCCGGGAACGGATTGTGGACCGAAGCCGGAACGGCATCCGAATCGGACGACACTCGAATTGCTTTCCAGGATGACGACGCGT
>ENA-OQDF01000264-OQDF01000264.1-human-gut-metagenome-genome-assembly--contig:-NODE-264-length-21084-cov-2.018514_pt1 | contig 21084 bp, 30 predicted proteins | sample MGYA00242769_ERZ504597 | MGnify/ENA primary metagenome ERZ504597 (study PRJEB26092, sample SAMD00036305) | human gut metagenome | host: Homo sapiens | study: EMG produced TPA metagenomics assembly of...
CACATATCTACAACAATAACGATATGGAAGTTTGATTTTTCCTGTTTAAAGCAGCATCAAGTTCTTCTGAACGCTTATCATTCTTAACACCACCCAAGTAATTATACATGTCTTCTTCATCGTTACTGCCGACACTAGACACCATTGCTATAAATGGCGTTTGGCTTCAATTGTTTCAATTCTTCTTCGGTTACAGAAACTCCATCAGGTGATTTCTTTTCTTCAAACCATTCCGGATATTTATCCTTGAATTTCTGAAGTAATGCATATGCAATCTTTCTATTTGAACAAACAACCATTGCTTTTTGTATTCTGTCCGGATCACCTGCACAAGATGAAACATAATGGTCATGAATATCTGTAGCAAGACGCGCAAGTCTGGAAGGTTCCCCAAGAATTACTTCCATAGAACTCATTGCTTTTTTACTTGCTTCGATATCCTCATATGTTGCACCATCATCAGCACATTTTTTATAGTAATCTTCAATCTCTTTTACTTTTACCTTATCAAGTAAAACCTTTGCAATACGAGGGTGATATTTGATAGAAACAGTCAATCCGTCTGCAACTGCCTGATCCATGGTATATCTATCAATTTCATCACCAAAAGTCTGATAAGTCTCTGCAATAGGAGTACCGGTAAATCCAACAAAAGTAGCCTGTGGGAATGCTTCTTTCAAAACCTTTGCGTATGGCTTTGAAACCATAGCTTTCATATTTTCATCAGCATCCTTGCTGAATTGAATCTTCTTAGAATGTTCAAGCTGAGTTCTGTGTGCTTCATCAGAGAAACATATAATATTCTGTCGGTCATTAATAAGACCGATTTTGTCATCTTCCCGGTCGCAGAACTTCTGAATTGTGCAAATGTAAAAGCCGCCACTTTGCCTTGCGCCAAGTTCCTGTCTTAACTGTGCTCTGTTTTTTACAACAGCTACTTCACCAAGGTTCAAAAATTCCTTACTCTTTGTAAAAAGCTTTGCCCCCTGCTTTTGAAGTTCATCTCGGTCAACAATCAGGATAATTGTCGGTGAGCCGATTTCCGGTATATCTGTACAGCGAAGTGCAAGCTGACGGGCAAGAAAAGCCATTGTATAAGTTTTCCGCATCCTGTCGCACCAAAATATGTTCCACCTTTACCGCTTTTTTGAACAACAGAATTAATAATACTTTGCTTGAGTAATCTTGCAGCAAAGAACTGTGGATAACGACATACAATTTCAACTTCGTCACTATCGTAAATGCTATCTTGAAAATAAATGTAATCTCTGAAAATCTCCAAGAATCGTTCAGGTGCATAAACGCCCTTTATCATTGTTTCGGTTTCTTCAAAAGGCAGAGTAGATACTGCATCTCCATCATTCACACGTCTCCATGCATAAAAATGCTCATAAGGAGTACGAACTGTTCCAAGTCTTGTTTTAACACCGTCGGAGATACAAGCCAAAGGACAGTAATGTAAAAGATGTGGAATATCTCTCCAATAGCGAATATTAATTTGCTCCCACGCATCATAAATGGTCGCATTTGCATCCGCAGGATTTTTTAACTCAATAACACACAGTGGCATACCATTTACAAATAAGAGTACATCCGGTCTACGATTTTCTTTCTGACCATTGTTTGTATATTCTACTGTAAACTGATTTACTACACGGAAGATATTCTTATCCAAATTGTCAAAATCAATAAGTGGTATCATTCTTGGTAGCCCATCCTGCGGTGTAAACTGAACACCATTTACCATCCAACCATACACTTTGTGCAAAGTGGCAAAATCACTTTCCGCACCTACAAGACGGACATTATCGTAAATTTGTGTCACTTCCTCTTCCGTCAAATCCGGATTGGTGTCTGCTATAAACTTCTTGAAATCATCAACAATTAGTATATCTCTTTTTGTGACACGATGGATATTATTGCCAGAAGAATACTTCCAACCTTCCGCTTCTAAAAATCCAATGAAGGCATATTCATATTCTGATTCACAATAATGGCCATTGTATTCTTTTAATCTTGCCATAGGCTATGCCTCCTTTGCTTTTCTCGCCTCTTCTATAGACCCTTTGATAAGAATAGGACAGATATCTTTTATCTGTGCTTTGAGTTTTTCGTTAATATCTCTACGAGTATTATAAGCCTCAAAAATATTTACAATATCCTGTTGAATTTCAATGTTTGGAATCGGAATTAAAACATTTTTCATTTCTTCCCAATCAAAAGTTTCCCTCGCACTTCCCCATGAATTAAATCGAGAATATCTATTAAACTCACTTCTTTCAAACAGCATAGATAAATATGCAGGCAATAACGTATTTGTGTCATCTACTTTGAACACAATATACGACGAGGAACATATATATGTTTCATCACTATTGTTTCTAGCAAGTGATATTTTCTCTCCATTTCTTGAAGTGACTGTAACATATGCAAATTCATCTGGCTTTACAACTGCGTATGGTTTCAGAGATACTCCTTCCATGTTTGCCTTTGTGTATATGAATCTTTTTTCAATGGATATACCGCGTACCGCGTCTAAACCATATACTAAATCATCATTTTTTTCGTCACAAAGAGCGATATAATTTCCTAACTTCTTATGTGGCAGCTCTTTTCTAAGTTCTTCAATATATGCATCACAAACGAGTTTTAAATCATCCAATCCACGCTCATAGCTTTTCTGATTTTCAAGCATAGCATTATAAACATCTACATATTTTTGTTGGATTTGATTGGTGGAAGAAAAAATTTCTTCTTCACAAAATATATTCCAATCAAACCTCAGTGGAACTTCCCCATGAAATAAACTCTGCGTATCTGTCCCATTCTTTTCTACATAAATACATGAATAAATATGTGTCCAATATTTTTTTCTTTGCTGTTTCCTTAATTCTAAAAACATTGTCATTAAAAGTGATAATAAATGTTTTTTCAGTATCATTAAAACCAATACCGAGTTTTCTACTTCCTCTTGGATTGTATGCAAAGTGCCTTGGTGGAACTAAATGGAAATTTGAAAAATCTTTCTTCTCCAAATTTCCTCTCATTGGCATAATAATTTTATCGATGTTTACACCTATTGCATCATCTTCACCATATAATCCATTGGCATTTTTTCATTTGTTAATTCAATCAATTCACCAAATTTATATTTAGTCAATCCCATATCCAATCCCCCTAAATGCATCTTCCAACATCTGCTGGGATTTCTTTTCCAGCTTCATAATCTCTTTCATTTCAGATTGAATACGAGCCATTTCTTTTTCATAATCAATTTCTAAATCATGGTCAATAAACTCAATGTATTTGCTTGGTGTAAGAGCCCAACCTTTACTTTCAATTTCATTAATGCACACACCACGGTAAAGTTCTGGTATCTCATAGGCTGCTCCATCAGTTTCCTCACATTGCCATGTGTGATAAATATCTGCTGCCTTCTCAATTTGTTCTGTATCCAACCGAACTTCTTTTTGCTCTCACCCTTAACAGCATTTTCTGTCCATTGGCGTAAATCCATAAAGAGTATCTCATGCTCGCGGTTTCGGAGATTTCTTCCATGGTATTTTCCACCTTTTTTATTCTGATTTAGAATCCACAGAGTAACACTGATATCTGTAGTAATAAACAATTCTCTTGGCAGAACAACGATAGCCTCAATTTTATCATTCTGAATCAGTTCCTTACGTATTTCCAATGTATCGCTATCATTCAATGCACCATTCGCAAGAAGGAATCCTGCTACTCCATCAGTTTTCTTCAAATGTGAAAGTATATGCAAAATCCATGCATAATTTGCGTTGCTTTCAGGTGGCGTTTGATAGTCAGACCAACGACCGTCATTTTTCAAATTGTCATTATACCAGCCCTTCAGATTAAAAGGTGGATTTGCCATAATATAGTTAAAGTGCAACCCCTTGTGTAAATCATGTGTAAATGATGAATCTGCTTCTTCTCCTAGATTATGGCTAATTCCACGCAAAGCCAAATTCATTTTCGCAAGGCGATATGTAGCCGGTTCTTTTTCCTGACCATATACATTGATACCATTTAAGTTTCCCTGCTTTGACTTTACAAGTTCAGCACTCTGAATAAACATTCCTCCCGAACCACAGCAAGGATCATATAAGGTGCCATCATAAGGCTCAATCATCGTTGCAATAAGTTGAACTACGTCATGAGGTGTATAAAATTCTCCTTCCTCCTTTGTAGCATTTACCGCAAACTCCTTAAGAAAGTATTCGTATACACGACCAATAAGGTCTTTTTCCTCTCCAAATGTCTTATGACTGATTTTGTTCACTTCATCAACAATTTTCTTTATATCATTAGCTGCTAAATTGCGTGCTGTAAATGTTCCTTTAACAAAACAGCCTTTCAACTGTGGATCTTCTTCCTCAAGCCTTTGCAAAGCTGTATCAAGTGCAACATTAAGCTGTGGTGCCGGTGTACTGATAATAGTCGACCATCTTGCTTCTGGTGGTAAATTATATGTACCATCTGCAAAAGTAGCATCATCAAAGAATGCTGCTCTAATGTTCTCATCTTCCGGATCTAATCCCTGCTCTTTAAGTGTCTGTTTTAGATTTTCAATTCCATCCTCATACTTTTCGCCGATAAACCTCAAGAACACTAGCGTAAGCATCATATCTCTTTTTTTCAAAGAATGAGCCAGAATTACGTGCCGCACGCAAATAATCTCTACAATTAAATAAAATATTATCTATGTTCAATGCCTTTTCCGTTGTTTTCTTCTTAGCCATATTACTTTCTTCCCCTTCCTCGTCTGGAACAAATTCCATGATATCCTGTATCTCACAATGCAATACTTTACATACTTTTCCAAAACTTGCGTACTTACATGTTCATTCTTCCCTAGTTTAGCCAGTGCATTTGTTGTAATTCCTGCCTGATCTCTAAGGTCAACTTTCATCATATTTTCATCTATTAATTTCTTCCATAATTTGTTATATCTGATTGCCATTATTATCCCTTTCATATCATTACAACTATTTATCATTCTTTTCATTATATCATCAAATCCAGCTTATTTCAATCTGAAATTGATTTTTCAATCTCTAAATTATATATAAAGCAAACTCAAATGCTATATCCGTATGAGCATAAGTACCGCCATATCGTCTTGGTTTTGATGCGATACCGATTGCATCTGTTGCTTTTATCCTCTGCTGCGGTGTCAACGCAAAAACATTATCTTCAGATTCTGCTTTAAACCTATCGAATTTGATAGGTTTAAAATTCGAATTATGAATTTGTTCTCACAAAAATAAGGCTCCGAACCTACTATGTAGATTCAGAACCTTAAAGTGTATAGATTATTCATTTTTACAAAAACTGAATAATGAGGTTTGCGAACAAACACGTTTTATTCAAACTCGGGTGTGGATTAGATAATCCAGGTAGTTTTCAGTACACATTTGTGCCATTTTGTATTCGTATTCTCTGGATTTTATCTGATATTTTTCTCATGCCAAATTATTAGAGCCAAAATAGAGCCATCACAATTTCTATTTTTATTTCCCTCGCAACTTAAATATTATCTAAAAATTCAAATGTCAAAAATGCTTATCTGTGTTTCCTTTAACGACACAACCTTTCTAGTACTAATCTTATCATCTTTTTCTATATGACCACATAAAAGTGGTGACAAAGGATCATACTTTTGGAAATTAGATTCCACACTTTTTGCACTATAATTCGCATAACAATATACACATCCGTTTTTACATGTATTATATGTACCTACCTCAACACTTTCTACACAGCCACATTCAATACGCTGATTTTTGTCTTTATTTATCTTTAATTTGCAACCTATAATTTTTCAATTAATTCCTTATCAATACAGGAATTATGAATTATTCCATATTCATCCAAATCAATTTTTTCAGCACAACTTCCAATTTTGATATGATTTTCTTTTGCTATATTGCTTAATTCTTTTGCAAATCCCCGTAATTCACTATCGCTCAAATCATAACTTAACAAATTATCCATATTTTTCTTATTCTTAGGATAAATATCCAAAAACTGATTACACATTTTTCCGTATATCCACTTAATGCCTCTGCAATACTTCTAAATGCTTTTAAATGATATTTGGCATTATACCTATTACTAAAAAAAATAGGATCATATCTCCAAACCACCTTTTCTTTACCTATTCTATTTGATAATTCTTGAAAAATAGGAATGACTGATGTTTTTTATTTGGCAATTTCTCTCCACATCATTTCCGTACCCTGTAAGTGTGAACTGAAAATAATAATTATACGCTTCTAGTTCGTCTAATCTCTCCATCATCGGCAATGGATTTTAGTCCAAAACACAATACAGTCTACCACATCTGGCGATATTTTAATTTCACTTATTTGATGAAAATTCATTGGATTACGAACATATAAAAATCCCTCTTTTAATCTATTAAAAAACCATTCAGAATAATAATTCGGAATATCTGTTCTTCTACTTACACTCAAAATCATCTAATCACTTCTTTCTGCTCTTTTTTTATGAGTATCTGTGCACTAGCACAACTGTCAAATGGATTATATGCCTTTCTTATTTCATCCGGAATGTCATCAAAAATAAGACAATTCCTTTTATATTCATCCCCATATTCAAAATGTCTGTCTTTATTGTTGTTATTAAAATGCATTCTCCTAACTATCTTTGGATTACTAATTTTTGATTCTAATGCATCAAAATTCTCTTCCACCATTATATGCTTTGCTTAAGTTTATGTCGTTACATAAAATATAAATCGCTTTTCACCACATGCATTTAAAAAAGTCGCCAACTTATCAATAAACTGATTTATCTCTATTGTACTCGAATTCTTATACATATCTGAAAATACATATTGAAAAATCAGTACATCGGGAACCCAGCTATGTCTAGTAATTATATCAACTAATTCTAATATATCTTTTTGATAAAAATTAATTCCATTTCCAAAATATTCTTTAATATCACTCCAAATACGCCTCCACACATTTCCTAATGGATCAATCCCTCTATATTGCAATTTTTCATAATTAAGTACACCTTTTTCTTTAAGATAATCAACTGCTGCTAACTCTGTACACGGACCACACCCAACGGACATAATCTTTAACGTTTTCTTATTCCGAATCTCAGCAAAACACGCTAAACCATATGTGATTTCCGAGGCATATTTATATGCATATTTACAATAATAACAATCTGCCATATGAACACAATCATATTTTCGTGGTACTGGCGCATTCTGCGGATAATGCACATATTGCATACACTTCTGACAGTCACCTGGGCAATTATCTCCGTATGAACAGTCTTCGCATTGTTCATGCTCGTTTTGAAATTTATCTCTATAAGAACATTTTTCAATTAAGTCATATAAAAGCATATCCCTCTCCCCTTTGCTTTCTGTTTCATATATTGTATCATTTTTCTATTATAATTGAAGTAATTTTCAATTATCGTTGTCTAGTCGCACAACATTATTATCAAACGAAAAGCAAGCCTTTTCAGAACTTGCTTTCTATCATACTTTCCTTATTGGCAAATAATCTCTTTCTCCACAATCTCCTTCACATACGCCTGTATGTTGTTCATTCTTCTAACCCCTTCTAAGACATTTTCCACCTTTCTTATCGTTCTCTATCCATAGATTTTTTCTTAACTGACCGTTTCGGCTGCTGTCTGCCTTCCTGCTGATAGCGGTGTAGTTTTTCCAGTACACTTGCTTTTTTCGGCTGTTCTAACGGATTTTCTTTCTTCTGCTCCGTCTGATTTTTCCATGCTCGCAGTTCTTCATTGTATTCCATAATCAGTTTTTCTGCCTTGTTATAGACCTTCTGAAATGATTGCACATTTGGATACCCTTCACGTTTTACGATCTGCTCCATACTCCTGTGCAGACGCTTTTCCAAATCCTCTAAACAGTTCAATTCGCCCTTCCAGAGATTTTCGCTCTTTGCCTTTAAAGAACCCTCGTAACTCTGACAGTTGCTTTTTCAAAGAAGAAATATCCTGCTGTGTGCGTTTTATCTCCATGGACTGTCTCTGCAATTCATACATAACCTTCTGCATATCTTTCCACTCCTGTAAATCAATCTTTGACACAGGTTTTGGCGGTAGTTTAAATTTGAAAATTACTTCCTGTAAAAAGTCTTTCGCACCTCGGATAATCAGACGGAACATATCCGGCAGCCAACCGTGTTTCCTAATAGATTGCAAGGTTTTGTCTGTGATTTTTTCCTGCTTGATTTTCAAAATATCCTTTTCAGGAACACCCTCGACTAATGCCACATCAACTGTCCGATTCCATTCCTGCCTTGCCGCATTGTCTGCCTTTATCTCCTCTGCCTTCGGATTGTTCTTTCCGATTTTCTTCGTTGCTAGATAAACACCTCCCTGCTGGAATACAGAAAGTTTTTCTGATTCTTCTTTTACATAGCAGTTAATTGTATCCGTAAACAGTTCCTTCACTTCTTTAGTAAATGATTTGTCCTTAAACCATTCCTCTTTTTTTGTGAAGATATGACTTTCATAAACTTCCCCTTTCGAGATAATGCTGCACCCTGCTCGGATATTTCCCTGCTCGTCTAAAATCTCTTTTTTCGTGCGTCTATGTTTTCCCTGCTCATCATAAAACATATTTCGAGTGGCAATCTTCACTTCAGGCTGCTCCAACATTTTCCGTTCGCTGAATACCAGATGGATATGATAATTCGTTTTTGTCTTGTTATGATGAAGGGCGGCACTACACTCCATACCATATCTTTTATGGAAGTTTCCGTAAAGTCTTACCACATCACCTGCCCTGTACTGAACAAAACTTTCGGGAAGTGCAATAATAAACTCACGCCCTTCGATACATTTCCCTGCCGATCCGCTCGCCTTAAAATCCAACTGATTTTCTCTTGCAAGATTTTTCCAAAACTCCGGTGTTGCCCCTTCTGTCTGATAGGTCTCATAGAGATACTCCTGTCGTTTCGGATTGGAGATATAATCAATACGCCCTGCCACATCGGACAGCTTACTTTGTCTGATAAATGAATGTCTGCCTATAAGCATCCTCCTTCCTGCCTCTCGCCAGCTTTGCTGTGAGTAGGTGCATAGGCACCTGTTTACGAACTTATCCGCCTGTTGGCGGTACAGCTCCCGGCAGGGCGAAATACACAGAGCATAAACAAAGTTTGTGCGATGGGTATATTTCGCTCTCAAGCGCCGAGGGCTTGTTTTGTTTAACAAAATCCGATTACTTCTCGGACTTACGCTTATATTTATGGGCGTATCCGCCCTTTTGATCTGCCCATATTCAGGCTGCTTTTTCTATGACTGACAGCAGATGTTCTACGGTACTTTCTTCCCATCCGGCAAGCCATATCAGAGTTTTTTCCTCTGCTTTTGTCAGTTCCACGTCTGCCAGTACCTTGTTCATTTTTTGTATCTGTCTGCCCTCCATCTCATAAAATAAAGCATTCACATTTCTGCTTTCTCTTTCCGGCTGCTTCAACATCCGCAACACTCCTTCCTGCCTTATCTGTTATTTACAGGTGCGTGTGACGCTCCTGTTTCTATCATCAAAGAAGAATTACCAACCGGAATTTCTCCGGCACTCCTCGTTTGTCCAGATATTCTTTTCTCGCCTGTTCCCGTTCTTCCTCTGTGGGCGCAGTTTTGTATTTTGAATATAAATCTCTCATTACCAAAGCATCCAATTTCGCTTCTAATCCTTGTTTTATACTTGGTAAATTTTCTTCCATATCCAGCAAATGAAATTTTACAAGTTCCATAAATAACTGCTCCGGTATCTGTATTTGTTTCATACGCTCTCCTTTCCAACTCCGCAACAATGCAATGTCTTTAGTTTTTGCAACCTTACATTTACGTCTCTGCAATTTCTATACACTCTGCATTGTTGCGCTCTTATCTACGGTTTCACGATTTCATCAAGTTTCCAATACCATGATTCTCCAATCCGTTTTCCTTTAATACCCAACTCTTTTTTCGCATTTTCCAATGTTCGTTTTGAAATTCCTTTTTCTTCGGCAAGGTTAACAATATCCTCACTTTTTACCACGCTGTTTGTTTCTGCCAGTTCATAAATGAGTTGTTTTGCCCGCTCCTTTTTATTTGCTTTCGGGGTGATTCCTCCCAACAATTCGTCTGCCGTAATTTCATAATCGCCCAGCTAATGAAAGCCTTCTTCCGTCAGTTCAAATGCCTTTGAATGTCCGAATGCGGCAAGGTTATTCTTTATCTGCACAACTGCTCTTGTATTTTTCTGTCCCTCTATTCTGCCGACTAAAAGAACGCTTCTTGCTACTGCAAAAAGTCAATCGAACCCATTCCTCGATATGCCGCCTTGTTTCCGGCAGCCTTATTCATATGACCAATTAGGATAATCGCGCACTTATACTTCTCTGCTAAAAGTCCTAATTTCTTAGTCATATCTCTTGCTTCATTTGCCCGGTTCATATCCATTCCGCCACCCAGATAGGCTTGTATCGGGTCTAAAATAAGTAATCGTGCATTGGTTTGAACAATCGCCTGTTCCAAACGTTCATCTATCATAGAAAGAGATTTTTCGCTTTCGTCAATAACCATAATTTTCTCACAATCAGCATCTGCCACTTCAAGTCTTGGCTTAACTGTATCTGCTAATCCATCCTCGGCAGTCTGATAAATAATATTCATAGGCTCTGATACCTGCATATCTTCATCAAGTCCGATACCCTTTGATAATTTGGCTGCAAGATTCAATACAAGTGTTGTTTTTCCATCTCCCGGATCGCCTTGAATAATTGTCAATTTCCCATAAGGGATAAACGGATACCACAACCATTCAATTTCCTGCGATTGAATATCTGCCATATTGATAATTTTTAATTCAATTTTCTGTTCTTCCATAAAGTCCTCCATTCAAAAATTCTGTTGTTTCTGCGGAGAACCTCTGTTATACTGATTTTGTAAATATCTTGATAACAAAGGTTATCCGATTTTCGTAAGTCCTAACAGTTGCCGCTGTCAGGACTTTTTCAGTTCCCTGCCAAAGATACTTTGCTCCGTCTAACATCCATATAATGGCTTTCAGCATATCCAGACAGTCATTTTTCATCTGCTCCAATCCTTCGTCTGATAACAGGATTTCCTGCTCTTCAAATTGCTTTAGGATTTCCGCAATGTTGTACTGCATAAGTTGTAATTCCTCAACCAGTTGATATATCACTTCTTTTTTCCCGACTACGCACACTTTGTTATAAATGCAGGAACGTACAAAATAATCTTTTTTCTGCATACCGCTCGCTTTGATTTTTGCTTCTATTTCGTCCCTCTCTCTTGGAGAAATACGAAACTGATTGTTGGGTATTTGTGTACTCCGCTCATAGCTACTCCTCTCCATTGGCAATTTCCAACTTCTCTGCCAATTCTGCTTGTTTATTGGGATACAAATGTGAGTATGTGTTCAAGGTAGTCTCAATCTTCTCATGCCCCAACCGTTCTGCAATCGCCAATGGCTGAAATCCCATTTCAACCAACAATGACGCATGAGAATGTCTTAAATCATGCAGACGGATACGTCTAACACCTGTTTCTTTTATCCCCCGAACCATTTCATGTTCCATGAATGATTTTGTAAATCGAAACATTCTTTCATTTGCCGTTATTCCATACAACATACTGCAATATTCTTTTAATTCTTCCGCTAAAAATGGCGGAATAGATATTTGACGATTGCTTTTCGGAGTCTTCGGCGGCGTGATCATATCCTTACCGTTCAAACGCTGATATGACTTGTTAATCGTGATACAACGTTTTTCTAAGTCTATATCTTCATAAGTTAAAGCAAGCAATTCTCCAATTCTCATACCAGTCCAATATAAGAGCAGGAATGCCATTCTTGCTTCAGGCTTACTATCCATAGATGGCAAGAACTCTTTGAACTCCTGTTTTGTCCAAAAATCCATTTCATCAGCCTTGCTCTTTCCGATACTTCCTGCTTTTCTGCAAGGATTATCACGCAGATCATAATAGCGTACAGCATAATTAAAAAGCGCTGCCAACTGATTGTTAATACTTTTCAGATAAGTCGGAGCATATCCCTTTTTAATCAACTCATTCTGCCATGCTCTGATATCTGAAGTTTGAATTTCACACATTTTCTTATGTTTGAAATACGGAGTTACTTTCAAGTCAAACACATATCGCTTATTAATAATCGTGCTTTCCCGTAAACGGTTCTCCATATCCGCAAAATAAATTTCTACAAAATTCTCAAAACTGATATCCAGATTCTTCTGCTGTTGCTGAAGAAAGTTTCTTTCCCATTCATCTGCTTCTCCTTTTGTCTTAAAACCTCGTTTGTTCTTTTGCGGCGTACTCCCTGCCAGTCTTTATAATAAAACTGACTGCGCCATAATTTTCCGTCTCTTGTTGCCGGCATATCTTCATCCCCTCTTTCTTCTAAACAACCATTCCATAATATTTTTCCTGAAAATACTTTCTTGGCACTTTCCCTGAAATCACTCGAAATCCCTTTGCTTTCAACTCATCATTCAGTCCTCGAATAACTTTATATGCATACCCTCTAGATACTCCGAGTAATTCAGCAACTTCATCTGCGGTAATATACATTTTCATCGTATTCTCCATATTCATTTCTCCTTTCCTCTTTAATCTTAGTACACTTTTGTGTTCCTTGTAATTCGTATTATATAGTACACATTGTGTTCGTCAAGTATTTTTCATAAATTTTTATACACAAATGTGTCCCAATGTGCTAAACTATCTCTATACCCACAAAGCACAAAAAGGAGAAACACTATGACTGTCGGAGAAAAAATCAAATATTATCGGAATATACGTGGAATATCACAAGAAATGTTGGGAAATCTTTCCGGCATAAATCCGGCTACTATCAAAAGTATGAGTATGGTATTCGCAATCCAAAGCCGGATCAATTACTGAAAATCACAAACGCTCTTGGCATCAGCATTAATCTATTCATGGATTTTGATATAGAAACTGTATCTGATGTACTTTCTTTACTGTTTAAATTAGATGAGCAAGTAGATATGAAATTTGAAGCAGAAAGAGATGAAAATGGAGAGTTTATCCCTTCTACTGTGAAATTTTCTTTTCAGAACGCTGCTATCAACAATAAACTTTGCACCTATCTTAAAGCAAAGCAAATAAAAGAAAATCTGGAAAACTCCAAGAATAAATTGAGTGCCGAAGATAATTATGCAGAAACTATCACTGAGATTGAGCAGAACATGGAAGATATAAAAAATCATCTAGTAGATGATAATATGGTTGTCAAAAAAGGAACCAACAGAATTACTGTAAAAGTATTTCCACAATAGATATAACCTCTCATTCTACTATGTAAAAGACCTTTGACTATTGAATTTACTCTATGTAAAAGCATTTTGATAGAATCATTTACTAACATTTAATACGATATGTCTAGGTCGAGAGAAAAACACGTAAAAAGGAGGACGCGCATTGGAACTGTATAAACAGATAAAAAGATATCGAACAGATATGAATTTATCTCAGGAAGAACTTGCAGAAAAAATATATGTCACAAGACAAACTATTTCTAATTGGGAAAATGATAAAAGTTATCCAGATATTCATAGCCTGCTACTGTTAAGTTCAACATTTCACATCTCTCTTGATCAACTAATCAAAGGAGATATTACTACTATGAAAGAAGAAATTAGCAAAGAAGCTATACAGAAATTTAATCGTGATGGAGCTATTTTTACAGTACTTTTAATATTAACTGTCATTGCAGCTGTGCCATTGGCAGTATTTTTAGGATATTGTGGATATATCGTTTGGGGAATTCTTTTCTTAATTATGATATATTACGCTTTAAGAGTAGAAAAGTTCAAAAAAGAAAATGATATTATGACGTACAAAGAAATTGTGGCATTCACCGAAGGAAAGCAATTAGATGAAATTGAAAAAGCACAAGAAAAAGGAAAACGTCCTTATCAGCAACTGCTTTCAGCTTTACTAAGTGCCACAATCGGATTTATTATATCTATGCTTTTTGTTTGGTTGCTCAAATCCTATATTTTTTAATCCGTCGACGTTTTTACCTATCAAAATTTCTTAAATAGAGCCAAAATAGAGCCAACAGACATAACAAAACCTCGGAAACCCTTGTAAAATGGGCATCCGAGGTTTTTGTCCGTTATTCGAACTCGATCGTTCCCGGTGGCTTACTGGTCAGATCATAGAATACGCGGTTTACACCCTTAACTTCATTGATGATACGGTTCATTACCTTATTCAGCACTGCATATGGAATCTCTGCGGACTCTGCTGTCATGAAGTCGATAGTCTTGACTGCACGAAGTGCAACTGCATAATCATAAGTTCTGAAGTCGCCCATAACCCCTACACTTCGCATGTTGGTAAGCGCTGCGAAGTACTGGTTCGGCATCCAGATGGTTCTTCTCCATGTTCTTTCTTGTAGTCGGCGGCTGCTTTGTCGACTTCTTCACGATAGATGAAATCTGCATCCTGTACGATGCGTACTTTTTCTTCGGTCACTTCTCCGATAATACGGATACCAAGTCCGGTCCCGGGAATGGCTGACGGAATACCAGTCTTTCCGGAATTCCAAGCTCCAGACCGGCTTTACGGACTTCATCTTTGAAAAGATCACGAAGTGGCTCAATGATTTCTTTGAAATCTACGAAATCCGGAAGACCACCTACGTTGTGATGGGATTTGATCACTGCAGATTCTCCGCCAAGACCACTCTCTACAACGTCAGGATAAATAGTTCCCTGTGCAAGGAAATCCACTGCTCCAATCTTCTTTGCCTCTTCTTCGAAAATTCGGATGAATTCTTCACCGATGATCTTACGTTTTGCTTCCGGCTCTGTTACACCGGCAAGTTTATCATAGTATCTCTGCTGCGCATTGACACGGATGAAATTCAAATCGAACTGTCCGTTTGGTCCGAATACACCTTCCACTTCATCACCTTCGTCTTTGCGGAGAAGGCCATGATCTACAAATACGCAGGTAAGCTGCTTTCCGATTGCTCTGGAAAGGAGACCTGCTGCAACAGAAGAATCAACTCCACCGGACAGGGCAAGAAGTACTTTGCCATCGCCAACTTTTTCGCGGATTTCCTTAATCGTATGCTCAACAAAAGCATCCATCTTCCAGTCACCGGCACATCCACATACACCCAGTACGAAGTTGGACAGCATTGTCTTTCCTTCTACAGAATGAAGTACTTCCGGATGGAACTGAATTGCATACAGTTTCTTTTCTGCGTTTTCTGCTGTTGCTACCGGGCAGTCTGCTGTATGTGCAGAGATTTCAAATCCAGGTGCCGCTTTGGAAATGTAATCTGTATGGCTCATCCAAACGATTGTTTTTTCTGATACGTTTTTGAAAATGCTGGAATCTTTTTTGTCAACCAGCAGTTCTGTCTTACCATATTCGCTGACATCTGCTTTTTCAACTTACCGCCAAGGACATGCATCATAAGCTGAGCGCCGTAGCAAAGTCCAAGAACCGGAACACCAAGTTCAAACAGCTCCTTCTGATAAGTCGGTGAATCTGCTTCGTAGCAGCTGTTCGGGCCGCCGGTAAGGATAATTCCCTTAGGATTCATGCTTTAATCTTCTCAAGATCGGTCTTGTATGAATAGATTTCGCAATATACGTTACATTCTCTGACACGTCTTGCAACCAGCTGATTGTACTGACCGCCAAAATCAATAACAATAACTAACTCTTTTTTCAAGGCTTTCCTCCTGTTTTCCCTATAAATTCGTTACTGTTCACTTCGTGCACAGTAACAGAACTCTCTTTAGAATCTTTTTTCATTATAAATGAGTAGGTGGACTTTTACAACGGCTAATTTCTTTTTATTTTTGTGTCTCTGTATTTTCCAGCTACTTTTCTGCTTCTTTAATAAAATTTATTTCTTCTTTAGAAATCCCTCACGTTTTCTTCAATTTCTCATCACAGTTTCATCACAGATTCCCTGTATATTAATAAGCAAATAAAGCAAATGCTTTTTTACATATATTTTTCTTTTTCATACTCGCCGGGCCTGACAGCCCGGCCCTCCTTCTTTTTATGGATTCTTTTTATTTACTCATTACCAGAGATAGTTTTTCCCTTCCTGGTACAAGTTTCCATTGCAAAGCGAACACAAGGAAGTTCCGTCATAGGATCTTCAATCCCAACCGAAAGCCGATATCCCTTTTCCAGAAGACTATTCAGTCTTTCTGTTTCCAGTGCAGTCAATGTAGTCGCTTTTTCTCCCGGAAGCAGCGAAGATATTTTTATTGAGATCCTGCTCTTTTCAACAAGTTTGCCGGATTCATCTTCAATATACACGTACACCGGCCATTCCTTGTACATCGGCGCCACTCCTGAGTTTTCCCATGTCAGCTTCAATCTGCTGCCTTTAGCGGTATTCTTCAGTTCTGCCATTGAAATCCACAGCCGATATCCCATATTTTTCAAAACTTCTTTATATCCATCCACATAGTTTTCATCTGGAATCTTTGGTCCCAGAAAAGTAGTATGTGCTTCCCGGATCATTTCTACAGTCCCGGACAGATTTGTATCCAGCATTTCTTCCATTGAAAGAGAACTCGTGAATTCTCCTCCGGAAGGTGCTGTTTTCCAGAAATCCTTCATTGGAACAATTACATTCTTTTCACCTGTCTGATCATATTCACCACCATTATTGATCCAGCCCAACCAGCTCTGTGTGGCCTCCGGCTGTCCGGTCATGTCGTTGTACAGTCCAAATCCATACTTTTCTGCTGCTGCAAAAGGTCTGCGCATAAGAATCATTGCATCAGGAAATGCTTCTGTCCATGGAAGAATGTATTTATCTCTTACCGCTTCCCTTGGGATTCTCTGTATCCCCTCACTGTAGTTCACATGCCATTCTCCCAGTGGCCAAGACTTCCAAGTTCAACATAGCTGATCAGACCATCCTGTCCAAAATGCTCTCCGATCGCTCTGACTGCCTTTTTATGACAGGAAATGATCGTCGGACTATTATAATCCGGTGCAAAACCTTTGCCATACTCTCCGTCATACCATTTGCCGGCCTTTCCACTCTTCTCATACAGCCATTCCGGGATATCCATATGTTCTTCATCACTCGGAATATCACAGACAAATCTGAGTACCAGATGTTTTCCCTCTTTTCGCCATCTCGAAATCTGATTTTCTTCGTCAATTGACGCCCAGTTGTAAACGCCTTCTTCCGGTTCCAGCTCCGCCCATGTGATATCCATATACAAAAGTGAAATGTCTTCCGAAACCTCGTTATACCATGCACTTGGGACATATCCCATAAGCGGATTTCCAAAAGCCGCCTGACTTTCTTTATATTGTTTTATTGTTTTTCTTCTGCTTAGCCAGAACATTTCCACTCCTGCTGCCAATACAATTGTCAGAATGATGATCAGACAACGTATCACTCTTTTTTTAGCCATGATATTCCCCATTATACTGGATCAATGTCACATCATCTACATGCTCGATCGCACGGATTTTTCCATAAAGTCCATATCTGCCTGTTTACAGAAGATCTCTACTGCCATTTCCGTTTTTTCTTTACGCATAGTTTTAGACTTTATAAAATATTTTCGTTTTCCAAAGCATCGGATAACCTCATCTCCTGCTTCATCTCCACTGTAATGGATAACTGCAATATAAATTTTCCCTCTCTGCTGTCTGCTGTAAAACAGTATTATCATAAGGATCATAATTGCTGCCGCAATAAGCGCCAGCACATACATTCCAGCTCCTGCCGTGATTCCCGTGGTGATCGCCCAAAACAGATACAAAAGATCCATAGGATCTTTTACTGCTGTACGAAAACGGACAATGGAAAGTGCACCAACCATACCAAGTGAAATTACAACATTGGTGCTGATCGCCAGCGTTACCATACAGGCAGAACAGTCATTCCTACCAGAGTTACTGCAAAGTTCTTGAATAAATAACGCCTGTATAAAATCTTCTGTATACCAGAAAAATAAGAATTCCCAACGCCAGTGCTGCAACCAGAGCGACCAGAATACTCGAAATATTATATTGATCAAATACACCTGATTCCAGCACGGACTTTTTATCATGTCTTTTACACTCATAATATCTCCCTTTCCTGTATTTCATACCAGTATTCAAACCCATTCATATATCTTGTTTTCTCATAACAGAGTACATATTTTGAAACTGCCGTAAATTCAGCTGCATGAGGCGGCAGAATATCTCTGACGATCTGAGGGAGCATCTCTGTAAATTTCACTTCCATAACAAGTTTTCCGGGTTCCAGCACCGGAAGCGTCGGCAAAGTCGGATCAAAAATATCAAAACTTCCAATTGCTGCTCTCACATCTCTGTCAAATGTAACTCTGACAGTCCCCTCATCCATGATCCAGGGTTCTCTGTCATAATCCACGATCGTACGCGGACGCATCATATTGCTCACACACTCTACATAAAACTCTCTGCACAGAGGATACTGGCTTTTCAGAAGAAATTCATAATCCCCAGCCAGAATCTTCTCTACTTCTTCACGAGTCAGAGGTGCGCTTTCTTTAAAGATATAGCTTCCATGCTTTTTCTTTCTCTCCAGTTTTATGGATCTGTCACTGTAATTATAGATTCGGATACGGTATTTTTTTCGCATCAGAATTCCAGCTTCTTTTTCCTCATACGCACTGTTCCAGTAATCATCAAAGTAAAGACTTCGGATCATATATCCCCCTTCATCTGCATGAGGATCCAGATGAAGAAACGGTGACATACGCAGACGAAGAAGTTCTTTTTCTCCCACACTGATCAGATATTTCCACTCATTTCGAAATAACTCTTTCTTACTTTTCATCATAAATATCTTCCTCAATCTGATCGTCTTCTGTGACATAAAAGCATTTCATTCCATAATTCTTGCCGGAATCTGTTACGTAATAATCAAAGGCATCCTGTGTGTATCCGGATTTATTGCCTGCACGCACCCTGACAAAGTACTGTCCGGCTTCTGGTACATCCATCTCCATTTCTGGAAGCAGCTGATTCTCTGAGCTGTAAATAACATCCTGAAACAGATAATCTCTTGCAACTTCAACGGTATATGTAATATCCTCTGCATCCAAATCATAGGAAACATCCCAGATCAGCTTCAGTTTATTATCTTCTATAACCGGTACTCCAATATAAAATGGCATCGGCTTTTCCAGGCTTTCCAGATACAGCTGATAATTTGTCTCCACCTCTCCGGGAATTGCAGCTGCCACCTGCTCATACTGTTCCTCCGTCAGAGGCTCATTCATCTGATCCGGCATGGAATACGCATAGGGTTTTACAACGCTCTTGTAACTCTCAATCATCGTGGTGAGCCTGTCCTCTGTAAGATAATTTTCCTTCAGATCCAGGATCGCATCATTTAATTTATCTCGGAATGTCTGTGATTTCAGGCATCTCTGAAATAAGACATTTCCCCAGTAATTACTGATTCCGGATTCCCAGCCGCCCTGATCTGAAAATTGCCGTATTTTATATTCTGTTCTCATAAAAGAACCATCATTATCCCAACTGATAAAATACCATGTATCGGAATTAAGCGGACTGTAAATATAAGAATTTCTATTTTGTGTATCCACATTTCCGGTCAGGATCTGATATGCCATCCAATAGGTAATATTTTCCGTATCAAAGTACTGGTTCAGAATCTCATCAATCGGTATCGAGTAATCATTGACTGTATCCAGCATCTCTATCAGTTACTGTGATCAGAATTTCCTTTTATTTCCAGATATTCTTCAAACTTTTTCTGGTCGTAATCCGCATCATCTTCTTTTTTGATCACGTCCTCATAGCGATAGAATTCAAAAGAATTAATTTTGTACAGCTGTCCATTCGAGTCCAGGCCATGAGCCTTCATTCCTGTTTTATTTAGCTGCTCTACCTGCGTATATAATCCATAATCTGCAAAGCTGTCACTCGTTCCATCTGTATTGTCCTTCACATACAAATGTACAAACTGTGTTCGGAGCGAAAGCATCTGCGGAATTTTCTTCATCAGATCATAAGCCAGTTTATTTCGGAAACGCATTCCTTCGCCCATATGTTTATTCAGATTGATCGTTCTCTGTCCACGCCAGGTTCCCTTGTTTTTTTCAGCTCGATTTTGTAATTCTTCTGTGCATATTCGCTGGATGTCTGTCCCCGGACCTGCACTGTGGCATTTGGCGCAGTTTCTCCATAACCGACCGCTCCCTGCTGTGGACCATCTTCATCCCCGACCTGCAGAAGAGCCGCAGCCTGATAACGTTCCACTCCCATAGTATCATAGTCATATACCGAATAATTGTTGATTTCCTTCCAGGAATGATCTGTATTCTCCGATACATTTCCTCTCGAAACAGTCAGATACATTGTCACCACACTGGTCTCATCATCATTTTCGTATAAAGTATCTTTATCTCTCAGATGTACTTCATTGATGTCCTGTTTCGCAGCTTTTTTTATTTCTGCATCTTCATCTGTCAGATTCGCTGTTTCACCTGCCTGACTTCGTTGCTTTTTCTCTGTCCATAACACATCCGCTGCACATCGAAATGACCAGGGACACTGCCAGCAATCCTGCTGCTTTTTATATTTTCTCAAGCTCCTGTCTCCCTTCTAGTTTTTTATCAAGAAAATATCCAGTTCTGTGAATATACCTGTTTTTTCCTCCTGAACCACCGGCTGTACACTCAGGATGTAATACGGAAGCCTTTTTGTATAGTAATCCAGTCTCAGAACTGAGAACAGAAAAAACGCCACACATCCAGCCAGAAAACCAAATCCATAATATACCTGTGGGAAAAACAGGGATATTATCGTAAATACAGAAGTTCCTGCCGCAAAAATCCCGGAAGACCACAATGCGCCTTTGTAATCCGTAAAATATAACAGGAGAAGCAGCATTGTATTTGCTACCGCATAAAGGCATATCCCACACAAAGTGTCCGGAAATATCCTTCCATCAGATCGTTGAAACCAAGCGGCAGATACT
>ENA-OQDF01000265-OQDF01000265.1-human-gut-metagenome-genome-assembly--contig:-NODE-265-length-21046-cov-1.941202_pt1 | contig 21046 bp, 28 predicted proteins | sample MGYA00242769_ERZ504597 | MGnify/ENA primary metagenome ERZ504597 (study PRJEB26092, sample SAMD00036305) | human gut metagenome | host: Homo sapiens | study: EMG produced TPA metagenomics assembly of...
TATTTGTGATATTGATTTTGAAAACACTTATTTTTCTCAAGGAAAGTTATTAATTGTTGTATCTACTAATGGCACAATCTTTAGACTTGATAAAAAAGCTTATATCAAAAAATTAAAAAAACTTAATATCAAAACTTGGTTAATTTACTTGTAATGATGATATTTCTATAAACTTCTTCGATGAAAAGCTTATTGTTCCTTCATTAGAAAATAAATATAATGAATATTCTATTAAATATATAATTGATATTATTATTGCCTCTGTACATTTAATGAGAGGAAAATATTAATTCTTTTAACTCTCAAAAAAAATGAACAACATACGTCTATTTGACAGCTACGGTATTAAAATTATGTATATATGTCATTTAACCAATTAAATATTTTTCCTTTTATCTAATTTTTATATCTTATCAATTCATATAATATAAGATTTTAAAGTATACAAAAAGGCTATAACGATAATACATTTTGTAATAGCACTTTTAACATCAATTTATTATTTAATCCTTTACTTAATAAAAATTGATAATCACATTCTTTGTTAATCAAAGTATGTAATTTTTAAATCTTTAAAGAAAGCTTCTGTTCCAATATCTACAAAGAAACCAATATTTCCTCTCATTGATTTATCATGAATCATTTGATCTACCACTAATAATGGTTGAAGATCATCATTTAAATAGAAAATTGCTTTTTCATCTTCAATCACCGCTTTTAAACTAATCCATTCATTTAAGTCAATGTCTACTTGATTTTCATATTTTGTAATGCCACGTTCTCTAAAATAGGCAAATGTATAGGTTGGATAAGAAAAATATTGACAACCATGTTGTTTCCTTACCGGGTCATCACATTGTCTACCATTTGTAGGTCTTACATAAAATGATTCAAATTTTGTATCATCTTCATTAATACGATATGCAATACCAATAAATCCTCTCGCAAAATCAGGAGCATCTTTTTAATAAACGACTTAACATCTTCACTTCAATAATTCCATTATGAAATGATGAATCAACTAATTTAGCGTATGTATTTTCATCATATTCATTAATTTTTCCACTTTTAACAACTCTTAAAACCTTTTCATTATCAATCACTTCATTTGAAATATGTGTATAATTTTCTTTCCAATTTTCTTTATTAATCATTTCTTATCCTTCCTTTCACTAACATCATAAAGTAGCTTTTTTATTTGGTAAAGTAGGCACTTTTTTGTAACCTCGATTTAGCACTTAATTGATTTAAGTGCTAAAAAGTTCACATTAAGTTAACATATAAGACTATAATACAAATTAGCACAAGGATATGGTGAGTGCTAAAGGAGTGAATAGTATGATTAAACCATTGCATAAATTTGTATTAATAAAAAAGAAGAAAAAGAAAATAAGACAGCAAGTGGAATTGTTTTAACGACTGAAAAGAAAGAAGTTCCATCTATTGCCAGTGTCATTGCCGTTGGTGATGAATGTACTTCATCATTAAAAGAAAATGATCGTGTAATTTATAAAGAATATTCAGGTACAAAAGTAACTGTAGCTGATCAAGATTATATTGTTATTGATGAAAAAGATATTATTGCTAAGTTTGAATAAGGGGGCAGATATTTATGAGTAAAGAAGTAAGATTTTCAAATGATGCACGTCAATCAATGTTAAAAGGTGTGAATGTTTTAGCGGATGCAGTTAGTGTAACATTAGGTCCTAAAGGACGTAATGTGGTCTTAGATAAAGGATATGGTTCTCCTTTAATTACTAATGATGGTGTAAGTATCGCTAAGGAAATAGAACTTGAAGATAAATTTGAAAACATGGGTGCTAAGCTTGTTTATGAAGTAGCTAATAAAACCAATGATGTAGCTGGTGATGGGACAACCACTGCAACCATTCTTGCTCGAAATATGATCGTGAATGGATTGAAAGCTGTAGATAAAGGAGCTAATCCTGTTTTAATGCGTGAAGGTATTGAAAAAGCAGGTAAAGAAGTGGCTGATGTTGTTTTGAAGAATTCTCATAAGTTGAAACAAATCAAGATATTGCTTCAGTAGCGACTATTTCAGCTGGTAATGAAGAAATTGGTCAATTGATTGCTTCAGCTATGGATAAAGTAGGTAAAAACGGTATTATTAATGTTGATGAATCTAATAGTTTTGATAATGTCTTAGAAATTAGTGAAGGTATGCAATATGATAAAGGATATGTTTCTCCTTATATGGTCACAGATCATGATAAAATGACTGTTGAAATGGAAAATCCTTATATCTTTATTACAAATCATAAAATCAATAATTTACAAGAAATTCTTCCAATCCTTGAACAAATCGTTCAAAGTAATAAACCATTATTATTAATTGCTGATGATTATGAAAACGAAGTTATTTCAACCCTTGTTTTAAATAAACTAAGAGGAACATTCAATGTTGTCGCAACAAAAGCTCCTGGATTTGGAGATAACCAAAAAGAATTATTACAAGATATTGCTGCTTTAACTGGTAGTACCTTTATTAATAAAGATATTTCTATGGAATTAAAAGATGTTACTCTTGATCAATTAGGAACAATTAAAAAAGTAATCGTTACAAAAAATCATACAACAATGATTGCTGGTAATAATCCATCAGATAGTTTAAAACAACGTATTGAAAGTATTGAAAATCAATTAGCGAAAACAACTTCTTCTTATGATCAAAAACAATTAAAAGAACGTTTAGGTAAATTATCAAATGGTGTCGCTACTATTAAAGTAGGAGCAACAACTGAAAGTGAACTTAAAGAAAAGAAATTACGTATTGAAGATGCTTTAAACGCTACAAAAGCTGCTGTTGAAGAAGGTATTGTCATTGGTGGTGGAGCTGCCTTAGTAGAAGCTTATAAAGAAGTTAAACCCCGCTTAAAATCAGATAATGTAGATGTTCAAAAAGGTATTCATATTGTAATGGAAGCTTTATTCACTCCAATTCAACAAATTGCTGAAAATGCTGGATATAATGCCGAAGATATTGTAGAAAATCAAAAAAGCGCTCAAAAGAATCATGGTTTTGATGCTAAAAATGGACAATGGGTCGATATGTTTGAAAAAGGAATTATTGATCCTACTAAAGTCACTCGTAGTGCTTTATTAAATGCATGTAGTATTGCTTCCTTATTTATCACAACTGAAGCAGGTATTGCTGATGCTAAAGATACTTCAACAAATAAAGTTCCTTCTCCAGCAATGTATTAAAAAAGTGGTTCATTTGAACCGCTTTTTTTATTGCATATTTTCTATTAAAATAGTATAATATATAAGTATATTACGATATACTTTATTATATTATACTATTAGTAAAGGAGATTACATTTATGTTTATTGGAAGAAAAACAGAGTTAAAACAACTTAATGAGCAATATAACTCAAATAAATTTGAATTCGCTGTTATCTATGGAAGACGAAGAATTGGAAAAACATCTTTAATCCAAGAATTCATCAAAAATAAAGAAGCCTTATTTTTACTGGCCTTGAAACAACACAAAAACAAAATCTTATCAATTTAAGTCAGGTTATATTACAAAGCAATTCAGAAAATATCTCCTTTAACTCTTTTCAAGCTGCTTTAGAAAATATTTTCGAACAAACTAATAAAAAACGTATTATTTTTATTATAGATGAATATCCTTATTTAGCTAATTCTTATCCAGCTATTTCATCAATTTTGCAATTACTTATTGATAAAAATAAAGAAAACTCTAAACTCTTTTTAATACTATGTGGTTCTTCCCTTTCATTTATGGAAGAACAAGTTTTAGGATATCAGAGTCCACTATATGGAAGAAGAACATCCCAATATAAAATAAAACCTTTTTCTTTCTTTGAAACTTGTGATTATTACAAAACATTCTCTTATGAAGAAAAGGCACTTATCTATGGGCTAACATCTGGCATTCCCCTTTATCTTTCACTTTTCCGTGAAGATAAATCATTAAAACAAAATATCATAGATATCTTTTTATCAAGTAATGGTTATCTTTTTGAAGAACCTACAAATTTAATTAAACAAGAGTGCCGTGATCCATCAACTTATAACTCAATCATCCAAGCTATTGCTTTAGGAGCAACAAAACTATCAGAAATCTCTAATCAAGTAGGTATCGAAACAGGGTTATGTACAACCTATATTAAAAAACTTATTTCTCTTGGGATCATTATTAAAGATACACCTATTTATAAACCATCTAAAAACAAACCATTTATTTATTGGCTGATCATATGTTTCAATTTTGGTATAAATTTGTTTTACCCAATATTTCTCTGATAAATATGGGCATGGGTGACCGGGTTTACAAAAAAATTGAACCTCACTTTTATGAATTTATGGGATATATTTTTGAAGATATTTGTAAACAATATCTATGGCTTCTCAATATTCATGAAGAACTGCCTCTATTCTTTTTAAAGCTTGGTAGATGGTGGGGAAATGATACTCGTATTAAAGCTGAAGCAGAAATTGATATAGTAGCTTATAATGATGAAAATCAAATTTTAATAGGTGAATGTAAATGGAGAAACGAAGATACCGATAAAAAGGTTTTAGATAAAACAATTTTTAGAAGTGAACTTTTCTCTTTTCTAAATAAGTATATTTACTTATTTTCTAAAAGTAGATTTAGTTCTTATTGCTTAGAATACGCTAAAAATAATCCTTCTGTTCATCTCATTACTTCGAAGATATTATAAAAGCTTATGAACTTAACAAATCATAAGCTTTTTTCTTTCAATCTTCCTGATATTTCAAAATAAGTTTGTTCTTCTATTTTAAACTCTATTCTAAAATCATTTTCCTTTTGACCATAATATAAATCCACTTTACTATGTGGTGGAATTTCCTTTAAATAATGCATTGTTATTTGTTCTACAAAATATTTTTCCTTTATATCTTCAGGAAGCAAATCCATCACCCATTCCAAATACCTAGCATTATTCATATGTTTATTTAAATCAACATCACTATATAAAACTTCCCTTGTTATTTGTTTATATGTTTCTATTCCTAATAAAGGCTCGTAGTTTTCAACATAGCTTACGTATTCTTCGCACTCTGGCATTGTAATTCCTACTTTTTGAGGTCTTACAATTCTTCTTTTATTTAAATCAATAAGTGTCCAAATGGAATAAACACCACCAACTACTTCATTATTCACTTTTAAATCATAAGTTCTAAAGAATTGTATTTTTCTTTCTCCTTTAGCACGTGTAGTAATTGTTAAGTTTTCACCTACATAGACTGGTCTTTTAAGTTTAACTGTTTGTTTTACCAAGACCCATCCATATTGTCCATGAAAGCTTTCATTCCATAATCCTATTTCAATTGCATTTTTCGTAGCTAAATTAGATAGCTTTGATAACAAATCAGCATATTTATATTCTCCATTATAATCTACATTTTGATATTCTATTTTAAATTGTTCCCATGTTTCATTATTTTTCATTTTTTATCTCCAAAATGTTTATTTTTTATCAAATTAATAATAATATATTTATATTAAAAAAGAAAGGTATGCAAAACTATGAAAAAGATAAATAAGAAAAAAGTATTCTTTGTATCAATAATTTCTCTCATTTCATTATGTTTAATTTTCTATTTTATATTTACATACTTTTCTAATCCTATTCAACCACGTAATGTACATAAAAAGCATAAAAACACTTCTTATCCAACGGTTTCTTTTGTGGCTGTAGGAGATAATATTATCCATGAAAATGTTTATCAATATGCTTATAAACAAGGAAACAATGAAACGTATAATTTTAAACCATGTTATCAAAATATAAAAGAATATATTTCAAATCATGATTTAGCTTATGTTAATCAAGAAACACTCATTGCGGGTGATCAATATGGTATTCATGGTTATCCTAACTTTAATTCCCCTGAAGCTTTAATTAATGATTTAGAAGATACTGGTTTTAATATGGTTTCTAGTGCAACAAATCATTCTATGGATTTAGGAAAAGATGCATTAATTGCTTCATCAAGAATTTGGAAGCAACATTCTAATATTTTATTTTCTGGTCTCTATGAAAACCAAGAAGATCGTCAAACAACAAAAGTTATTGAAAAAAATGGTATTCGTTTTAGTTTTCTAGCTTATACTTTTGGCGTTAATGAATCCACAAACTATAAATCTATCCAAAGGCAGTTAAAAACATATCCTTATATTTTAGGTCAATTAGATAAGGAACAAATTAAAGAAGATGTCACCAAAGCAAAAGCAGAAAGTGATGTTGTTATCGTTGCTGTTCATTGGGGTAAAGAAGGACATAGTGAAATTCTGATTTACAACATGAATATGCAAACTATTTTGCTTCCTTAGGGGTAGATGTGGTTATTGGCAATCATCCTCATTTAATACAGCCTATTGAAAAGATAGATCATACTTAGTTGTCTATTCTTTAGGCAATTTTTTAAGCACCATGAAAGATGCTTATAATCAATTAGAAGGTATGATTGCCTTTAACTTTGTTAAAAAAGAAAATGAAATCTCTATTGAAAATATCCAATATATTCCTTTAATTAATCACTTTAATGATGATATTGTTACCATTTATCCTCTTAAAGACTATACAGATCAACTATGTAATCAACATAGTATTTTAAAAGATCAAAATGATATTATTAATGAGTTTAAAAAATATGTTAAACAAGTAATTAATAATAAAGATATAGAGGTGATTTTATGAAAATAAAGAAATTTGGATTAATTGGTCTCATTATTTGTATAATAATTGGTATTATCTTTTTCTTTCCTCAAAATAATCAAAAAGAAACAAAAAAGATAAGAAAAAAATATGATCAGTTATGAACACTCAGAAAATAAAGAGCGTTATCAAACCTATCAAAAAGAACATCCTAATTTATCTAAAAAAGAAGTCATTACCCTTGTTAATATGAATCGAGATTTTGATTTTTATGGAAAAATCATTAAACAAAAACACCCTAATGATTTAAATACAATTGTAAATAAATATTATCAATTAGATGAAAACTATGAACCAAATGATTTAGTAGATATTAATACAAACGCTGGAACTTATGGCAAACCTTATAGTAAGCATACCGCAAGAAAAGTTGTTTATGATGATTTTCAAGCTTTAAAACAAGCTTGTTTAAACAAAGGATTTGAATTATATGTAAGTTCTGGATATCGTTCAACAACTTGGCAAAAAGAAATCTATAATCATATGGTAGAAACTTATAGTGTAGAAAGAGCTGATGAAACTTGTTCACGTCCTGGTCATAGTGAACATACAACAGGTCTAGGATTAGATATTGCTTTAGATCAATATAAATACGAAGAAGTTGAAAATCATCCTCAATACCAATGGTTTTTAAGTCAGTTAAGCAACTATGGTTTTATTTTACGTTATCCTAAAGATAAAGAAAATTTAACAGGATACAGTTATGAAGCTTGGCACATCCGTTACGTTGGTAAAGAACTTGCTCAAAAGATTGAAAAAAGCGGATTAACCTTTGATGAATATTATGCAAGACATTTTTAAAAGAAGATAGCTTTCAAGCTATCTTCTATGTTTCCAATATTCAGTTACAGGAACTTTAGGATTGCTTTCATCCCAAGGCATCTCATGTCTTTCAAAATAACCAATGACGTGTTTATTAGAATCTCTAACAGGTACAAAGAATTCTCTTTCACCTGTTTTCATATTATACGTTTCAAACATTTCATCTTCACCATTATCTGCTCTTTTTAAAAATTCTTCGATTTTCTTTTTAGAATTTTCATTATGACAATTAAATAAGCTTTGGTTAATTTGTACACGATCACCATAGCGTTTCTTTGCAGTTTTATTCATATAACGTACAATATGTTGACGATCAACAAAAACAATTTCATAACTATAAGCATCTAAAATGCTTTCTAATATTTCTTTTGTTATTTCCATGGTATTTCCTCTTTCTTAATTTACCCACATTATAACATAAAGTCTGATTGTCTTTATTTTTTAACTATACTATTTTTGTTTTTTCTTGTATAATAATAAGGTAATTATTTAAAGGAGCGTCTTTTATGGGAGATTTAAAATATTTATTACCTATTTTAGTAGCTGTTATTTTAGTGTGGATTACTTATCTTGTCATTAATTTCGTAGCTACAATTATTAAAACAAAGAAGAAAGATGATACCATGGTTTGTGGTTTAAACATGCAAGGAAAAATATTCTATGCAATCATTATTGTTATTTATTTAGTAATGCTTGTTTATTGTATTTATTACATGATTACGCATTTATTAAGTGGAGATGTTGACAGTGTTTATTTACCATTAAATGCTTTAACAATTTATTCTTTTGTTTTCTATTTAATGATTCAATGGATTATTTTCTTTGGACAAAAACAAGTTTTAATTGGTCGTGTTTTATTTGATTATAGAAAAATTAAAAGAGTGACTTATCCAAAGAAAACAAAATTACGTTTTACTTATGGACAAAAGACATTAGAAACATATATTCGCTTCATCGATGATTCTATTCTTAAAAAATCATTACAAAGATCAAGATAAAAAGCAATTTCGGTTGAAATTGCTTTTATTGGACTGGAATCCAAATTGTATGATAATTAAAATATTCGTCTTCTGGTTTCCACATTGAAACCACTTGAGAAATCACATCTCCTGCGAGTTGGAGATATTTTTTCCATATAATCAAAGGCGGGCTGTAAAACCTCATATGTCAGTATTTGACTCGAACGAGAAGGAACGCACATATAAAGACATAACTGTTCAGGATAGTAATGAACATATTCACTTTCCTTAATATCAAGTACTCCCGCAAATTCTTCCTCTACCCCTATTCCATAGTAGAATTCCTTATTTTCATTTTCAATATGTTCTTTAGGAAAAAGTGCCGTAGAAAAAACAAAAGGAATCTTTTGACAAAAACCCTTTAGTTCTTCACGTTCTTCTTTTTTTAAATCAATCGTATAACACTTTTGGGTATCAATACGATAAATCCCAGGTCTTTTTTGTAAAGTGAAATTCAGGTTTTCACTTCGACTAATCAGTTTACGATTTGAACGTAATCTTTTTAATAAATTCATTTGATAGATAATATTCTTTTCAATGACTTGTTCTTGTTTTTCTAATAACTCATCAATTTCTTCTAAAGACTTACTTTGGAGTATTCCCGCTGTTTCTTCAATTGATAATCCAAAGCCAAGATAACAACGTGCACGAATCAGCATATGAAGATCCCAAGTTGTATAATAGCGATATCCTGTTTCTTGATCATGGATGGGCGCAATGATTCCTTTTCTTTCATAATAACGAATTGTTTCAGCTGTAATTCCTAGTATTTTAGCAAGTTCTCCTATTGTATAAGTATTGTACATAATCCCCCAACCTTCAAATTGTTTTAAAGTTTTCACCAAATTATAACATATTTTCCTCTTTTTTGACCTTATTTGACACTTTTTTACCCCCTTGATCTCAAATCGTTTGAGAGTTTAAAATGACTTTGTTAAAAAAATAACATGTGATGTTAAATAAATAACAAAGGGAGAGAAAAATTATGGAAGAAAAAAAAGTTGTTCTTATTACAGGTGGAGCAATGGGACAAGGTCGTGCTCATGCCTACAAATATGCTGAAAACGGATTTAATGTTATTTTGGCTGATATGTTAAATCCATCTCATGAAGCATTTAAAGAAACAATTGCTAGTTGTGAAGCAAAAGGAGCAAAAGTTTTAGCTAAAAAAGCAAACATTACTTCTACTGAAGATATGGAAGCATTATTTGCTTCAGCATGGGAAACATTTGGTCGTTTAGATGTTGTGATTGCTAATGCTGGTGTTATTAACTTCGGTTATACTTGGGAATTAACTGATGAACAAGTTGAAAAAGTAATGGATATTAACTTAATTGGTACTTGGCGTACTGATAAATATGCTGCTCAATATATGTTAAAACAAGGATTTGGTCGTATTATTAATATTTCATCAACTTCTGGTTTATATGGTACTCCTCAATTAGCTACTTATTGTATGAGTAAATGGGGTATTTTAGGATTAACTAAAACTCTTGCTAAAGAAGTGGGTTCTAAAGGAATTATTGTTAATGCTTTATGTCCTACTAAAGTTAAAACTCCAATGTGTGAAACAATGGATTATGTTAAATTCATTAATGATTTAACTGGTAAAGATTTCAAATCTGTTGAAGAAATGTATGCAGGAGTTCCATTCCTTGAAGTAGAAGATATCGCTAGTATGGTTTACTGGTTAGGAACTAGTAGAGAAGCTGGTAAATTTAATGGACAAGGTGTACCACTTGATTTAGGTACTTTACAATAATAAAGGGAGAAAAGAGAATATGAAAATTACAAAAGCAACACGTTGGCGTGTTTTTGCAGGAGTTTGGATTCAAAGTTTATTCACTTCTGCCACTGCCTTCTTTAGTTTATTCTGTTTGCCATTTTGTAATCAATTTGGATGGAGTAATTCAGATTTTTCAATGGCATACACAATTTATATGTTTATCTACTGTGCAGTAGGTTTCCTTGGTGGTATTTTAGCTGAAAAATTACAACCAAGAGTCGCAATTTATATTGGTTTAGTTTTATTTGCTGGAGGATGGATCTTAACTGGTTTTGCTTCATCTATTCCATTCTTATATATTGCTTATGGTGTCATTGCTGGTGCTGGTGCTGGAACAATTTATCCTGCATGTTTACCAACAGCATTAAAATGGTTCCCAGATAAAAGTGGTTCTATCTCTGGTTTAGTTCAAGCTGGAGCTGCTTGTGGACCTTTCATTATGTCACCTATCGCTCAAATGTTAATTGATAACTTTGGAGCACCAATGGCTTGTAAAATTTTAGGTGTTGTATTCTTAATCGGTGTTGGAGCTGTTGCTTGGATGATCGTTCCTTGTCCTGATGGATGGACTCCTGAAGGTTGGGTACCAAGTGCACAACAAAGCAAAGAATTACATACAAAAGATTATAATATTCCTCAAATGGTTAAAACTCCAATCTTCTGGGTATTATTAGTAATGTTTATTTTCGCTAATGCCGCTGGAACAATGATGGTTTCTGCAACATCACCAATTGCTCAAACTCAAATTGGTTTATCAGCGATGGATGCAGCTTTATGTGTAAGTTTAATGACTTTATTTAATATGTTTGGTCGTTTATCATTTGGTGTTATTTATGATAAGTTAAAAGGATGGAATTCTTTAATTCTTGTCTTGATTTTAAATGGTATTTCAATGCTTATGTTAACAGTAGCTCATTCATTTGCATACTTTGTCGCTTGTATTGCTTTAGTTGGTTTCTCATTTGGTGGATTACTTGTTGTTTTCGCACCAATGGTTAAAACAATCTTTGGTTCTAAATATTATAATAGAAACTATGGTTTGATCTTTATTGGTTATGGTATTGGGGCTTTCGTTGGTCCTAAGATTTCCGCAAGTTTCTTTGATGCTACAGGATCTTATGTGATGGGATTCATTGGTTCAGCTATTCTTGCTGCAGTTGCTGTTTTATTAGTCGTTGTGGCTAAAAAACTTGCTAACAAAATGTTAAATGCTTAATTTTAAGGGGTGAAAAATTTCACCCCTTTATTTTATACTTTCCTTTACCTTCTTTAATCATTTTTCCTTCATCACAAAGTTTCTTTAAGATTCTTTGTAATTGTCTTCGACTACAATGAAGATAATTTGTGGCTTCTTCAATGCTTTTTAATGAACCATAACAATAATATTTCAATAACAAACCATTTTCATTTAAATAATGATTTAATATCTTCTTTGCTTGTAATTCTCCTTCTTTCCCTGCAATTCTTTTTTTGATCTTCATCACTTGATAAACTTAAAAGTAAAAATATGAATAATATAATTACAAAAAGATAATCACTATTATCTGCATTATGTATCACCTCTTATCCATTATAACAAAAAGAGAAGAACCAAATCTTCTCTCTTTTACTTTCTAACGAACATATTTTTTCATTACAATCATATAAATTCCTAATAAGCTTATACCTAGTAAAACTATTGGCACAATACTATTTGTATTATCTCCTGTTGTTACAGCTTTTTTACTTTCTACTTTTATTTCTTTTTTAGAAGCTGTTTCTTCTTTCTTTGTTTCAGTTTTCACATTTTCTAACTTAGCAATCTTTTCTGTTTCTAACACTTCTTTACATACTGTACATTCTTTATGTTTTGATCCTTCTTTAGCTACTGTTGGTTGTTGATCAATGATCCAATCACTTGATATATGTTCTCCTTTAGAATCCTTATCTTCATAATATTTATTGATTGTTTTTGATGTTTTTCCACATCTTGAACATACATACCAATATGTATCGTGTTCCTTACAATTAGTTGCTTTTTCTCTTAAAAATTGTGGATTCTTAACTTCTATATAAGCATGTCCTAAATGACTACCTGTTGCTGCAAATGCTTCTGTACCTTTTGCTCCACAAATACAACTCTTATAATATCTAGCAGGTGTCATACAAGTAGCTGGAGTCGCTAAATATTCACTACTTTCAACTTCTTGATTATACACATGATTTCCTTTATCTGAAACTTCATTACATCCTGGAACTGTGCATGAATGCCAATGATTATTAGAATCTTTATGCCAATCTTTAGAGAATACATGATTTCCTACTTCTGCAGATTCATAATACTTATCTTGTGCATTTTCATCATCTTTAGCACTTACATCACATCTTGAACATGCATACCAATATACATCATGTTCTTGACAGTTACTTCCTTGAGATTTTAAGTATTTTGAATCTTTTATTTGTTTTGTATATTCATGTCCTAATTTTGTATCTTTATCTTCAAATGTTTCTGTAGTACTTACTTGACCACAAGCACAGCTTTTATAATAGATAGCATTTGTTGTACATGTTGCTTTGTCTTTTAAAGTACTTACTCCATTGACTTCTTTTAATTTTTGATCAAAAGTATGTTCTTCCCAAACTGCTTTAATTTCCTTATTTTGATCATCTTTAGTAAATACTCTTTTATCTCCTACTTTATAAACAGTATTGTCTACTTGCCAACCTTTAAAATGTTTTCCATTTGGAGCAACATATTCACATTTTTGGAAAATAAATTCCTTATCTAATTCAACAGTTGGATTAGCCATTGTTCCTGTTCCACCATTAGAATCATATTTGATTTTTAATTGGAATACTAATGCATCAATTGCATCATTGATGGCTTTTGCCATAGCATCTACTTCATCTTGTTCTGTTATATTTTTACTACGTACAACTGTTTTAATAGCATCTTCTACCTTTGAAAAATCTTTATAGTTATCTTTATTAAGTTTATTTGCTTTTTCAATAGCTTTATCTACTTCTGTATAATCTGCAGCTTTATATTCTAATTGATCAATTGCTTCATTAATAGCATCTGCATAGCCATTAACAACCTCTTGTTCAGTAATATCTTTATCACGATTGACTGCGTTAATAGCATCCTCTACCTTTGAAAAATCTTTATAATTATCTTTATTAAGTGAATTTGCTCTTTTAATAGCTGCATCTACATCTGTATAATCTGCACCAGCATATGTCATACTTAATAATTTAGCTATAACACTATCAAATATTGCTGTAGCCTCTTTTGAGCTTTTAGCTCCCATATAATAAGCACTATTTTCTGCTCTAGTTCCTAAGTTTTTATAACTTTGGGCATCTGAGTAATTACTAGAAACTCCATGCATATAAGCATTAAACTTTTCTGCATCTGACCAACTACCACTTCCTACATGTCCAGTAATAGATGGATCAGTTAAGAAAACATTCCAAATGTATTAAACTTCTGCATCTTTTTTTATTTCTTTTGATGTATTAATTGCTCCATTTGCGACATCATCATCAAAATTATTAAAAGTCGTTGGCTGACCATCCGTTACAAAAAAACAATTCTTTTGGCATCTTTTCTACTTTCATCATTTTTACTTTGATTAATTTGTTTTAATGCTAATTCCATTGCAAAATCTGAACGTGTTGCCCCTGCAGGACTAATGCTATTTACAACATCTTCTAACTTTGCTTTATTGTCATTTGTGGCAGTAAAGAAGCCACTCATGATTTGCGTATAATTATACGTATTACGATTTTCTTGATAAGTATCATTTCCTATTTTATCTGCATTATCAGGTATTTTCCCTGAAAATTTAATAATCGAAATTCTACTTTGATATTTTTCATCACTCTGTTTTGAATTATTTTTAGCAAATTCCTCAATAAATTGATTAATTGAATCTTTTAAAATTGTAATCCTTTTAGTAGTATCAGTTGAAGTTATAGGATCTTCCATACCCCCTGAAACATCTAAAACCAAGACAATATCAAGTGGTATATTATTCTTTTGATTAGCCGCAAATACATTGACTGGCATTTGTGCAAAGAACATCATTAATGTCAGTATACATGCTATCACTTTCTTATATATTTTCATTTTCCCTATCCCCTTTCTTTGAATATTATTCATTTCCTCCTATGCTTTTATTTTACTTTTTCTAATTGTTATTTTTTTGTAATTGGCGCGAAATGTCGTTTTTAGGGTGTGAAATGTATATAAGAAGTGTTTTTATTTTGATAAAATAGTATTAGGTGATGTATATGAATATAGCAATATGTGATGATGATCTTTTATATATGAATCAAGTTAAAGAAATGATAGAAAAATGGGGAAAGGAACATCATGAAGATGTTTCTATTTATCTTTTTAATCATGGGGATGCTTTAATTAATAGTTATCAAAAAAGTCATATCGAAGTTATTTTATTAGATATTATGATGCCTTTATTAAATGGGATGGAAACAGCTCATGAAATTAGAAAAAATGATTCTGTCGTTAAAATTATTTTTTTAACCTCTTCTCCTGAATTTGCCTTGGAATCTTATGATGTTAAAGCAAGTGGATATCTTTTAAAACCTACAACTTATGAAAAACTATGCTCTCTTTTAAATGATTGTAAACAAGCATTTCATTATGAACCTGAATCTATTATTGTTAAAACAGATAAAGGATATCGTAAAATTTATTATCATTTGATTGAATGTGTTGAAGCACAAAATAAAAAAGTTTTATTTTGTTTTAAATGATTGGTGAATGTCTAGAAGTTTAGATACTTTTGTTCATTGTAGTAATGAATTAACTACAAATGATGCATTTTATAAATGTCATCGAAGTTACTTAGTTCATATGCCTGCTATTGATCATTTTAATTCTATAGAAATTGAAACAAAAACACACAAGAAAGTTCCCATCGCAAGAAGTTATGCTAAATCTTTTAAAGAAGCTTATTTTGAATATATGTTTAAAGAAGGTGATTAACATATGATTTATACTATTTTAGAATCTATTCGTTATACTTTAACTTTATTATTCGGTATCTTTGTTTCTGCACTATTTCTAGATATTAGAATCAATAAAAAGAATGTCATTTGTGTTTTTCTATTCTTTTATATTGATTTAGTATTACAAGGTATTTTCTATTTTACTAAAGATTTATCTGCTGTTATTTCTTTATATCCTTTTATTACCCATTTACCACTTTTAGTATTTTTTGTTTTAATTTTCAAAAAACGATTATTTCCAAGTTTAATTGCTATAACAAGTGCTTATTTATGTTGTCAAATAAGTAATTGGACAACAATCTTTGTTTCCTCTTTTATTAAGAATATAGATAATATAACCTATTCTTTAACACTCATTATTTCTTTTGTTTTCATTATTAAATTTGTTTATTTACCTATTTCTCAATTATTAAAAAAACAATCACGTGAACTTATTTCTTTTGGTATCATTCCAATGTTCTATTATATATTTGATTATCTTTCTACCGTTTATACAAAGCTTCTTTATATTGGGAATAAAACAACTGTAGAATTTACACCATTTCTTTTATGTATCTGTTATTTTGTATTCTGTACCGTTTATTTTAAACAATATGAAGAAAAGCAAAAAATAGAAACGACCAATAAGGTTATTTATATGAAACAAGCACAATCAAAAAAAGAAATGAAGCTGATGGAAGAAAATGAAAAAAAGATTATTTTAATGAGACATGATATGCGTCATTTTTTAAACAATATACTAAACGATCTTAAAAATAATCAAAATGAACATGCTATCGAATATATTCATACTTTATTTGATGTCATCGATCAAACTGTAAGAAAGAAATATTGTTTAATGATACTGTTAATATGATTATGACATCTTATGAAAATAGAATGAAAGATGAAAATATTGATTTTCATTATCATTTAGATGTTCCTCAACAATTGTCTATTAGTGATATCGATTTAACTTCTATTCTATCTAATGGTTTAGAAAATGCTTTTAAAGCTGTTATGTTATTAGAAAACGAACGTTTTATAGAATTAAATATGCAAGAAAAATGTGGTAAGTTACTTATATCTATTGAAAATAATTACTTAAATGAACCTATTTTTGTAGATGGTATTCCTATATCTAAAGAAAAAGATCATGGCTTTGGAACTCAAAGTATTGCTTATACAGTTGAAAAGCTCCATGGAAATTGTCAATTTTCTACTCATCAACACCATTTTAAATTAAGAGTTGTCATTTAAAAAGGATTACAGGTTAAGCACCTTGTAATCCTTTTACATCTTGATCAGTAATTCTTTTACCATCTTCAATTTATTAATAACATTAATAATACCGTTCAAAGATTTTTTATTAGGTTTCATTGTATAACATTTTTTACCCTTCATAGAATATGTTTTATATGAAATTTCTGGATCTCCCGTAAGTTGAACATTGTACATTTTCCATTTAGACATATCATCTAATTGCGTTTGAACAAGTGATTTTATATCTTCAGATGACATATTAGTTTCAAAACATCCTTCTACTGCTTGTAAAATATTTGAATAGTTTGTAATGATTTTAGGAGAAACAGCTTTATTGATCATGGCTTTAAGTAATCTTTGTTGGTTTCTTCCTCGATCAAAATCACCACTTGGTAAAGCATATCTTTCTCTTACAAAACATAAAGCTTTATCTCCATCCATTTGATTAATTCCTTTATTAATATGATAGTGACCATGTAATGTTGTAAATTCATAAGGTGAATCAATTGTTACTCCACCTAAGGCATCAATGATATTAGTAATTCCACTAAAGTTTGTCTTAGCATAATAATTCACTTTTAAATCCAAGAAATCTTCTATAGAAGAAATTGTCTCGTTAATACCATACATAGCTGAATGCGTTAATTTATCCATTTTTCCATTTTTATGCAAGGTAATTTGTGTATCTCTAGGAATAGATACAATTAATATTTGTTTTTGAATTGGGGAAACACAGACAGCAAGATTAACATCAGCTCTTGAAATTGCTGAAACTGTCCCATAAGTATCTATTCCTGTCATATAAACAATAAATGGATTTTTAGTCACATTTGTTTCTTGTGTCACAGAATTTAATTTTTCTTGAATTTCTACTTACATAAACTCTTTAGATTTTCATCAATACCTTCATGATTTGCTTCTAATAAAGCCATATAAGCATTATCAGCAACAATAACATCAATGTCTCCATCCATGATAGCATCTCCTAATAAAGAATAATCTTTATAATCTTTTGTTTGAAAATCTTATTTGCTTTATTTTCTATTTTAGCAATTGCTGATGTAATATTCTTTGAGCCTTTTTTCACTAGCAATTCCAATTTCTGTATTATCTTTTACATCACTTAAACTTTTAATAGCACTCTCTTTTTTTACATACATACAAATAACTCTTGTTTGTGTAAAAGAACCTGTAATATTAGATAAAAAATTATTTCCTTTAAAAGCCATTACCGAAACAAATCCTAAAGCAATGCTAAGTATTAAAGATAATAGCTTTCCAAAAATCAATCTAGCATATTTATTTTCTCGCTTTTTCTTTTTAATACCTGATTTAATAAGCAATGAACTTAACATCCATAACAAAAAAATAATACCACATAAAATCAAATAATATTTCATTGGTAACATCTTTAATATATAAATACATCCTAAAAAAATGATAGAAACGATAAATTGTATTAATAATAAAATACGTCTAGAAAACAACTTAGACATAAAACTTCTTTTCTTTTTTTAACCATTAAAACACCCTCTTAACATGCAAATATTTTAGCACATCGGACATACTTATTCAATTCAAGCTCATTTACAATTAACAACAAAAAACTAGATTTCTCTAGTTTTCCATTTTTTCTTTTACAGGATCAATCCCTTTTCTTTGTAAAATCGCATGTACAACATTTCTTTTACCACTTTCACTTCCTGCAGAAGTACAAGTAGATAAAGTAATTACCGATTGTACTTGAGATTGATCAAAATCTACTTTAATAGAAGATGTCTTTACCATTTCTTGTACAAATGAAGCTGTATCAACAATTTGTGTACTATATAAAACACTTGATTCTGAAATAATATGTCCTACAACCACTTTATATTGGCTTACTGTACCATCAGGTAAATAAATATAAACATAGGGATGTTCATCCGCAAAGCTTTGATCCGTATAGGATTTAATATTATTAAACATTGAACCATTTTTCATATTATGACCATAAATAACCGTATTAAAATCATTAAATGGATTTTCATTTTCACTTGCGATAAAAATACTACCTGCACTTAATTCATTATGATCTATATCACTATGAATATAAGTGTCATTCGTTTCACCTTGTAAAACAGGATAATTCACATTTGTATTTGGAATTTGAATCCACGCTTTCACATCTTTATTTCTTTGTAAAAGCTCATCCCAATTAATTTGTAAATAGCTTTCTTTTTCTTCAACTTTTTCTTCAGTATAGGTTTTTGCAATTTCTCCATAATCATCATCTATCTTTTTATAATTCAAATAGATTTGTATTAAATTATATGCTGAATAACAAAATACACAAACACAGACAGTTAATAAGATATATCTAATTGTTTTTTCATTATACATTAAATTTAAACAACATGATGTCTCCATCTTGACCTACATATTGTTTACCTTCTTGTCTAATTTTTCCAGCTTCTTTTAAAGCATGTTCACTACCATATTTCACTAAATCATCAAAACTATATGTTTCTGCTTTAATAAACCCTCTTTGGAAATCACTATGAATGATACCCGCCATTTCTGGAGCTGTCATTCCTTCTTTAAATGTCCATGCTCTTACTTCTTGTACTCCAGCTGTAAAATAAGTTCTAAGACCTAATAAGCTATAAGCTTCTTTAATTAATTTATCAAGACCACTTTCTTCAATACCTAAATCTTGCATAAACATAGCTTTTTCTTCTTTATCCATTCCTACTAATTCAGCTTCAATTTTTGCACAAATAGGAACAACATCGCTACCTTCTTCTTTCGCAAATTCTAAAACTTGAACATAATATGGATTTTGCATTGGATCTTCTAAATCTTCTTCACCTAAATTAGCTACATAGATTAATGGTTTCATTGTAAGTAAAGTATATTGTTTGACAATTAACATTTCTTCTTTATCAAATTCAATACTTCTTGCTGGTTTATTTGCTTCTAATGTTGGTTTTAATTTTTCTAAAACACTCATTTCAGCTTTAGCTTCTTTATCACCTGATTTAGCTTTCTTTTCTAAACGTCCAATACGTTTTTCAACTGTTTCTAAATCGGCCATGATCAATTCTAAATTAATTGTTTCAATATCTCTAATAGGATCTACATCACCATCAACATGTGTTACATCCTTATCTCTAAAACATCTTACAACCTCACAAATTGCATCCGTTTCTCTGATATTTCCTAAAATTTATTACCTAATCCTTCTCCTCTACTTGCACCTCTTACAAGACCTGCAATATCCGTAAATTCAAAGTTGTTGGAACTGTCTTTTTAGGTTCAATCATTTCTGTTAATTTATCTAAACGATAGTCTGGTACTTCTACGACACCTACATTTGGATCAATTGTCGCAAACGGATAGTTTGCTGCTTCTACTTGTGCATTTGTAATTGCGTTAAATAATGTTGATTTACCAACATTTGGTAATCCTACAATACCTGCTGTTAATGCCATCTTTTTCACTCCTCTTTTTTTACCTCTTTATTGTAATGAAAAATATCCATAAAAGCAATATTTTCGTTTTGTCATTTTTTTCATTTAAATTTATTTTATAATAGCAAAGAGGTGATTGGATGTTATCAACAATAGACTTACACGGATGTAGCCAAAGTGAAGCTAAAGTAAAGCTTGATCATTTTTTAAAAGGATCTTCTGTTCTTGTAAAAGAGGTCACTGTGATCCATGGATATTCTTCTTCTATTCTTTTAAATTACGTTAGAAAAAAATATTCACATCCAAGAATTGAAAGAAAAATACTAACACTTAATAAAGGAGAAACAGTCTTTATCTTAAAATAATGGAAAAATTTTATCAAAACAATCTCAATTACATCCGTCAACATCATTTAGACAAAATATGCGTTGTAATAGCTAAAATAACCCCTTATCTTACAGCCGCACTTTATGCTTTAACACTTCTCATATTATTTATTAATCATTCATCAAAGCTATTATTGACAATCATTAAACCATTAAGTTCTTTTTTGATTGTAACACTTATTAGAAAACTTTATAACCGACCTCGTCCTTGTGTCGTATTCAATATTGAGCCCTTAGTAGATCATAAAACAGACGAATCATTTCCAAGTCGTCACACAGTAAGTGCTTTTACGATTGCTTTTGCACTTTTGAATATTTCATTACCACTTGGCATTATTTCTTTAATCATTGCTTGCCTTGTTGGTTTATCACGTATTTTTTTGTGGTGTACATTTTGTAAGTGATGTTTTTTGTGGCTTTTTAATTGCATTGATTATTCATTGATATAACGAAACATTGTTTCGTTATATTTTATTTTTTTAAAGAAAAAAGCAAAAAAGAAGACGATATATATAGTAGGAGGTATATTTTATGGAAGGTATAATTGAAAAAGTTCATCTAATCATAAACTAGTATTAGATA